>JACCEE010552116.1_pt1 | contig 17174 bp, 21 predicted proteins | sample 7449931 | NCBI WGS metagenome assembly JACCEE01 (sample SAMN15323457, study PRJNA562643) | freshwater metagenome | isolation source: river surface water | place: USA:Blue River Watershed | collected 2017-08-19 | reverse complement strand
GCAAGTTTCGTTTTTTCAGCAGTAGTATAATCGTTAGCAGATAAACCTTTGCCGGCTTCTTTATCAACCTTTGTATCTAACGCCGTTGTTACAGCTGTTGTTGTTGCTAATCCACTCAGGTCTTGGTCGCCTGTGTTTGTACCAGAGATTGCAGCAAGTTTCGTTTTTTCAGCAGTAGTATAATCGTTAGCAGATAAACCTTTGCCTGCTTCTTTATCAACCTTTGTATCTAACGCCGTTGTTACAGCTGTTGTAGTTGCTAATCCGCTGAGATCTTGGTCGCCGGTGTTTGTACCGGATATTGCAGCAAGTTTCGTTTTTTCAGCAGTAGTATAATCGTTAGCAGATAAACCTTTGCCGGCTTCTTTATCAACTTTTGTTGATAATGCTGTGGTTACGGATGTTGTTGTGGCCAGTCCGCTGAGGTCTTGGTCTCCGGTATTTGTACCAGATAGATTACTCAGTTTCGTAATGTCGTTGGCGGTTATTTTTGCTGCCTGACTTTTTGTATAAACAGGATCAGTTTCGGTAATTGTTCCAGTAATGCTTTCAGCCGTTTTTGCATGCAAAGCATACGGAACACTTAATAATTGGCTGGTGCCTGTGATGGTGTAGTTTGTTCCACCAGCCGGGTCGGTTTCGGTTTTAATGAAATATGGTCCGTTTGCCCAGTCAATAATTGCAAAAATACCATTTACTACAGTTCCGTTGCCTATTTCTAAACTAACCAATCCGTTTGTATTAGTGGTTGGTGTTTGGGTTTCTACATAAACGGCTGTTCCATTTGCAGAACCTTGCAAAATGCTTATTTGCATACCAACTACTGTGCTTGTAACAAGAGCATTACTTGCATTGCGAATGACTGCTTGATAGCTCATTTTTTGTGGTGATTGAGCAAACAAACTTGCCGATAATACCATTGCTACAAATAAGATGCAAATTTTTCTCATATTGTTTAGTTTTTAATTATTTTGAATGTTTTAACTTCTCGATTGTTTTTCATGATCTTTAAAAAATAAGTACCTGCAACATATTGTTCCATGGGAATAGTGATTTCATTACCTTCAAGTTTTTTGGTGTCAAAACACTTTCCATTTACGTCGAATAGTTGATAACTCATCTCTTTCGAGTTTTTACTTTCGATTTTTAGTAGAACAAAATTGGTAGTCGGATTTGGATAGGCCTTAACTGTTAAACTTATGTTTACATTTTCGATTCCCGGGATAATTGAAATCTCGTATGGTTGTTGAACTCCTTGTGCAACGGAACTGCCTGTTTCTATATTGGTGGTATAAAGAACTTGTCCAATGCTATAACTCACCGATCCTCCGCTTCCCGAAGCATTGCCACTTGTGGCGGTAACCGCTTCTTGCGCATGTAGTTCTATAACTCCGAAAGCAAATAGAATAAAGACACTTATTAATAATCGTTTTTGTATCATAAATGATTTCTTTATGTTATGTTTTACTTGTATTTGTTTCATCTATTCAACAATGTATCGTCTTGTCTCTGCACGAAAGAGAAATAATTTTTCTCAGAGGATAGTCTCGTTGAATAAAAGTTTAAAATGTTGCTTACGCAGTGATATTTTAAAAGTTACAAATTGATGATTTCGTATCAACAATGCGAGTGCGTAGGTAAGAAAAGCAAGTGTTTGAAAAGCGAAGCGTCGCCCATGGATTCATCAATCGGTTTTAGCAACAGATAGGGTAATTGATATAATGAAGCTACCCGAAATACTAAACGGTTAGCAAAAAGAACTAACTAACGGGCAAAAAGAACTAAACGGTTATCTAAAAATGCCCGTCGGTTAGCAAAAAAAGCTAAACGGTTAGTTCTTTTTGTAAACCGTTTAGCTTTTTTACCTCATCGATTAGTTGTTTCGGCTAACTAGTTAGTTCTTTTTGCTAACCGGTTAGGTAAAACAGCCCGTTAGTTAGGTTTTAGGGTACGGGGGGGTACCTCGGGAGTACCCCCCCCCGGTATCCTGAGGGGGGGGGTAAATGCAAACTACCATAATTGGCAGCTTGCATTTATTAATTGGTTGCAACAACAGGCTCGTTACTCACACCTTGTTTCTCGAACGCTTTTTTAAGATCGTCGACAATGGCTTGTGTACCCGGAACATTCATCTTGGCGGCCTGCTTTGCCGAATTATAAATGCTCAGTGCCGCCACATAAGCATCGGTACCCGCGGCAATACGCGTATCGTTAAGCATATCGGCAAGACGGTTGACCTCGCGGGCAAGATTTTGCAGATTGCTAAACAGGGTGAGGTCTTTGTTCAACTCAACCAAATCGACAAAGGGAGGAAGGATTTTCGGTTCCTTTTGAGCATACTGCAGGCATTTTGCCACAAAAGGACTGCGACTGTCGTCGAGCGAAATCATTCCGCGTTTTGCTGAGTTTTCGAGTTTAATAAGAAACGGCATATTTGCTTTTGCCGATGTAAATAAACCAAGGGTTTCGGTAACTTTTGCCGCTGTTATTTCGGCAGAAATGTAATTGCTCATGATAATTCATGTTTTAAAATTAATAACTATGTTGTTTTAAGGTGTTGTTGGTCTCAACGATTTAAAAATAGAAGTTATCAATGATAAAAATAGGGGTTTTGCCGTTTTTTTGACGAACGTACATTTTTTGGTGACGAATGGAAAAATGGGTGTGATTTGGTTACTTTTTCATCAAGGAAAAAGTAAGACAGAAATAATCATGTTCTGCAAGTTTTTGAGTCAAATCAATGAGTTTCCTTGCAAAATAAGTCAGACAAAAAACAATATATTTTAATACGAAACGCTTCACTTTCCGTTGATGTATCGAATTATATTTAAAATAAAATCGTTATCACGATACCGGCTGCTATGATCCACACAACATCCACTTTTTTAATAAGTAAAATAAAAGCTGTGGTTGCAAATAAAATATTGAACGTCGTCCAGTGTATATCAATGCCGAACCTTACGGTAATAACGCTTAATAATCCGACAAACGAACACAGCACACCGTTGATTACTTTGTTGAACTGCGGGTAGGCACGTAGTTTATCGAAAAAGGGGATTATTCCCATCAGAATGAGGAACGACGGAGTGAATACGCAAATCGTTGCCAGAAAACTTCCTAAATAACCGAAATGCAAGTACCCGTAAAACGTGGCGGCAATGATGATCGATCCCGGAGTTATTTGTCCCAGAATAACGCCGTCCATAAATGTCTTCGAATCGAACCAGCCGTACACATCAACCAATTCATGATACATTACCGGCATTGCTGCCAAGCCACCACCAAACGAAAACAAATCTATCCGAAGCATAATCATCGCCAGAGTGAAATAATCACGTTTAAAGAAATACAATAATCCGGCACAAACAAACACAAAGGCAAGCAAACCCAAAAAGAAAGGGAATGTTTTGGTCAATACCCGCTTGGTTGGAGTTTTATTGGTCTTGTTGGTCAAAAACAATCCCATCACTCCCGAAAATGCAAGAACTATGACGGGATTTAGCTTCGTCAGAAATAAGGCAGCAGCTACAATACCAATAATCCAATCGTTTGTTGTCTTAAAATTTTTTCTTCCAAAAACATAGGCAGCATTTGCCACAATAGCCACAATCACCACACGCAATCCTTGCAGAATTGTATCTACCATACTGATGTTTTTTGTTTCCTTGTACAGAACGGAAAGTATCAACATCACCAAAAACGCGGGTAATCCGAAACCAATGAAACAGACCACTGCTGCTCTTATCCCTTTTATTTTGAGTCCGATGTATGCGGCAAGTTGCATTACTATTGCGCCGGGTATTATTTGGCAAAGAGCCAAGCCGGAATCGAACGTGTGAGCGTCGAGCCATGCACGTTTGTCAACAATATGCTTGCGAATATGTGCCGTCATTGCAAGTCCGCCAAAACCGGTTAATCCAATCCAAAAGAAGTGGAGAAACAAGTCGAGATATGTTGGATTTTCCTTGTGGTTCATATTAGTATAATTTAATTGTTTTTAAAAGGAATGATGTGAACCCGCATAAAAAATATATTCAAATTCGGTTGCGTCATTCATGTCATGCGGGTTTCATATTATAAAATAGTAAAAATGGCTGTTAACGTTAGGGTTGAAATAAAAATCCATAAAACAATTCCTTGTATAAACGGTTTTATGCCTACCGAGGTTATTAAATCTTTTGTTAATCCGGTTCCAATAAGGAATAAGGTGATTTTCAATCCAATTTTTGATAGCGTGATGATTGCTCCAAAATGCTCGTGAACAAATGGAACAAAAGTGTTAATAAGCATTGCTCCTACAAACAGTAAAATAAAATAGGGGATGCTTACCCGTTTTTCCCCATCTCTGAAAAACAAGATACTGAGCAATGACACCGGAACAATCCACAATGCACGTTCGAGTTTGATGGTCGTTGCAATGTGCAAAGCCTCATTGCCGTAACGACTTGCTGCACCAACAACCGAACTGGTGTCGTGAATGGCAATGGCAGCCCATATACCAAACTGTTCTTGTGTCAGGTGCAACGCGTGTCCGATAACGGGAAACAGAAACAGAGCCACCGAATTAAGAATAAACACTGTTCCCAAAGCCGTTGATATCTGTTTTTCGTTGGCATTGGCAATTGGTGTAACGGCAGCAATGGCACTTCCCCCGCAAATGGCTGTACCGGTTGAGATAAGATACGAAGTTACGTTATCGATTTTTAGTTTGCGTCCGATAAATAATCCAAGTGTAATGGTTATAAGGATTGAGAATATGGTAAACAACAATCCCTGTTTGCCGGCATCGAGTGCTTCGCCGATATTCATGCCAAACCCCAAACCAACAACCGAAGCTTGTAAAAGAAAGTGAGTGATATTTTTTGCCGGAACTATAAACGGATAGCGGATGAATTGTGCGAGTACAATTCCCATTAATAATGCCATGGCTGTATCGACAAAAGGCATTGCACACATCGCAACAGCCATAACATACAGTATTTTTTTCGTATTCATATAACAGTACTTTATTCGTTTAATGCAAATGTAGTACTCTGAATACCAGTAAGTCAAATTGTAAAAATTAATGCTCTATAACGAAAAGTTATACTGCTTTTGTAAGAACGACACAAAGAGTTTTGCCTGTCCCTGAAGCTCGGGACCCTGAGGCGAAATGAAATAAAATCGTCGCTGAAAGCTAAGTCCCTCAATGCTAAGTAACCGGAACATGCCCGATTGTAGCTCGTGTTCAATGGCATACCTCGATACAATACCAATTCCGTTACCGGCTTTAATATACGATTTAATCGATTCCGTACTACCCAAGTGCATCTGAACCTTGAGGTCTTTGGGATTGATGTCGGCCGATTGTAAAGCTTTGCGAATAATAGCTAACGTTCCCGAACCACGTTCGCGCAATATCAAGGGCAATTTCAAAAAGTCGTCTTTTGTGAGTAAATTGGGAATTGCTTTGTTTTTCGATGATGTAAATACCAGCAGTTCATCGTCAATAAAATTGCTGTAGCGAATATCGTTGTTTGTTGGTTTTCCTTCTACAATGCCCAAATCGATTTCGTTGTTGAGCAAACGTTTTTCGATGTATTCGGTGTTGCCATTCATTAGCGAGAGCGAAATGCCCGGATACGCTTCGTGAAACAATGCCAATGCCGCCGGAAGAACATATTGTGCAATGGTGGTACTCGCTCCAACACGCAGATTTCCCTCGTTAGTACCTCGCAGACGGCTGAGTTCGAACAACAGATCGTTGTGCAGTGTCGATATCTGCCCTGCATATAACAAAACCAGACGACCGGCTTCGGTGAGCGCGATTTTATTACCAATTCTGTCGAAAAGCTTGATTCCGAATTCGGCTTCCAGTTCCTTGATGTGTTTGGTAACAGCAGGTTGGGTAATAAACAACTCGTTCGACGCTTTGGTAAAGCTCAAATTCGTGGCAACACTTTTAAAAACCTTCAATCTGAAATCGAGCATAATATTATTTTATTGCTAATGTAGCGAATTTTATGGTTTTGTGTTGGTTTCGGGTGAATGAATCATATCATACACCAATCCTGCAGTATCGGCAACTACCTTTCGGCAGATGATTTTGTGATGACGACGTTCGTTTACATCCGTTTCCGAGGCAAATTTTTTCAGTATCTCGAAACAATTGCTGGTTCCATGAATCTCGATGACCGCTTTGTCGAGTTCTCGCACTTTTTTATAGGCATTGAGTTTCGTGTCCATATCCGTAGGAATTTCGTTTCCATATTTCAGACCCAACACCATAAAACCACCTGTTACCGCACCACATTTCTGGCGAAGGCGACCCATTCCGCCTCCAAAGGTCGATGAAATGAGTTTTGCCGTTTTGGCATCTACACCAAAATCGTCGGCAAAGGCAAGCAACACAGCTTGCGAACAGGCATAGCCCTCGTCGAAAAGCGATTGGGCTTTGTTTACATAAAATTCTTTATTGTTTATCATACTTTTAAAATTGTAGGTTTTTCAGGTCCTTTTAGCTTTTCTTTTTGTGCTCCGGTATATTTCTCGTCGGGATTATATGCAACTCCTATTTTATTGAGCAGAGGCTCTACACTTACTTGATGTAACTGCATTCCCATTTCCCAAGGATCGATGCCGAGAACCAAACCGGCCATTTCTTCGAATGTTAATACAGGAATTCCGTAACCGTTTTCGCCATAAGTTTTTTCTTCGGTTTCGGCAATCACATACTGCCATCTGTCCATAAAAAAGCTGCATCCGGGACAATTGGCAACAATAAAATCGGGTTTGTAGGGCTCCATCGAATCGAATTTCTTTTTTGTATTGGAAACGGAGTAACCTCTGTTTTCTTTTATGATATATTGTCGGAAGCCAAAACCGCAACAATGACGGCGTTCGGGATAATCAATCACTTCGCCTCCCCATGTTGTAATCATACCTGATAGAACTTGAGGAAATTCGGCTCCGCCAACACCTTTTTTCGGAAATATTTTGGCATAATGACATCCGATATGTTCAACGACTTTTAATGGTTGACCGGTGTTCTTGTTTATCAATTTATATTGTGCCAGACGAGCTATCTCATCACGGAATTTGTATATGACATCACTTGAGTGAACAAGGTTTTCGGGTATATTGAACGTTCTGTTGGTTGCAGCCTTCAACATAGCTTTTGTTTCTTCGAGCATTTCGGGAAACTCACCCCAGGTTTCTAGTATTTCGCTATAAATTCCAAACGATGTTACACACGAGGCTATAAAATTCTTGTAGGCTTTATCTTCCATCAGCGAAAATTGGCGAGCGACAACGGTCATTGTCGTTTCAATCGGCACAATATCGGAGTGATAGGCAATTCCGGTGCAGGTAGTTTGGCGGGCATCGTCAAAAACGTCTTTCCCCAAAATCTTTTTAATAATTTTGAAAAAAGTTTCTTCCGATCCGGGAAAGAAATTCTGCCTGATACAACTGCGGGCAAAATAGTAATGGTCGTCGGCAATATCTTTTTGATATTCAGTCCATTTTAGGGTGTTACCATTCTTTTCCATTGGTTTGTTTTTCAAGATTTTCAAATCGTTCGATTGCTCCGCTCACTTCAAATATTTTTCGAAACTCGTCCAAATCTTCTTCCGATATTTTTCGCAAAGTTCCTGAACCATTTTCGTTATAGTTTGCTCCAACTTTTTTCAAAATTGTTTCTTTATTTGCTTTGTACCAATCCCAAATGGGACCTTGTTCGGGATGTTCGTCGGTGTCTATCTCGTCAATGTGGATGCAATATCCGTATTTGAGCATAGTGTCGCCAATTTTTCTCTTAATGAGAATTTGTTGCCGACCACGTTCCGATTCCACATTATAGCCTTCGGTTTGCGATAATTGTCGCAATGCCTGAATGACATATCCGGGCGTATTTCCTCGCGGGCATCGGGTTTTACACGAGAGACATTCTCCACAAAACCAGATTGTATCGGATTTCAATAGTTCTTTAATTTCAGTTTCATTTCCTTTTTGCACCGTGTCAACTATTTGCCTCGGATCGTATTCGAAGAACTCGGCGGCAGGGCAAATAGCAGTACAAACACCACAATTGATGCATGCTTTGAGTCCTTCGATGAAACGAATGTCTTTTGATAGTTTTTCTTGTAACATTTTTTAATTATTGAATATCATTTTGTTGCATTTTACAACAAAATCGCCTTTACGTGTATTAAGTACTTCGGAAATAACGTCACATTTTGTCATTAACAAAAAGAAAATGTTTTTCGAAGTGTTATCATGTAAGCCTTCAAAATTACCTTGACCTTTTGAAATAACAAGGTCGGCATTTAAGAATATCTCATTAAATTCGACAGATGATTTTTCAAGTATCGTAGATGGAGCATCGTATCCGTTGGATATAATTTTTGCAACACTATCCATTTTTGTATAAATGGCATCATCTATGGTGACATCGTTAATAACGGGAAATCCTCGTACGGCAAAGTAAACATTGGGATGAGCAATTGTTTCTATAAACAACCTATCGAACACGATTTCGCCCGAATTATCGCCAAGATATAAAACCATTTTTGCTGTTCTCAGTTGGCGTTGCAATTCAGCAGAATGGTCAATTGCGAGTTTGCTTTGCAGAACTTTGGTTATGGTTCCGTTTAAATCGTATTGGTGATGTATTCCAAAATCGATAATATTACCTGCCAAAGCTAAACGTAACGCAGTGTCGAAAGAATCGGCAGATTGGCTTACCAATTCTTTATACTTGGGATAGAGGCTCAATGCCAAATCGTTGCTTATGCGTTTTTCGTCAATATATGGGTCGTGATTTCCGGTATAGCGTTTAAAAATTTGTCGAAGTTCGCGCGAATATACCGGTGCTTTAAAACCATCTTGCGAGTTGAGAAACAATTGAGCCATTTCGCAGGTGAAAGCTCGTTTGGTCTCGTTTGAAATTGGTTCCTTTGCAAGGAGGTTTTCGTAAGCACGAGCAAAACAATAAAAGCAACGGTAGTCGGTTTTCATGACATTTTACTTAATTTCCAATTTTACAATATTTAGAATGAAATGTTTTTACCTGAATAAAACGACTGTAATGAATCTCCAAAAATATTCAAGAATCTATTAAAAGCATTATTGCCGGTACAATGTCCAGTTATGAGTTGCATATTGGGATATTCTTTTTTTATTTTCATTCCTAAATCATCAATTTCCATGTCTGTTTCAAATTGATTAATTTTGTCACTATCAATTAAATGTGTACCTCCAATACATGCTATTATATTCGACGTTTTGAAGTACTCGGAACATGCATCTAGTATATTTAGAATGCCATTATGAGAGCATCCTGAAAAGACGATAATACCTTGAGGTTCATTTACAGCTAACACAATTTCATGTTTAAAATCATCTTGATGTTCTTCATTTTTATCAGAAATATATAGCTTACAGTTTGCCTTTGGCGTTTGTGAATTTTGTTGAATATTACTAATAAGCACAAAATTATCGGAAATTTTAATAACATCATCAACAAAGATAAAACGCTCGATGTTTTGAGTAATAATATCGTGGTTTACAGTAATATCTTTTTTTATTTGATGTCGATACGAGTAAAACGTTTTTTCACTCAGTTTCGAAGAAATGTAAATCTTGGCTTTTTTATTCTCTTTTAAAAAATGTTCAAGTCCTCCGGTATGGTCGTTATGTCCGTGTGAAATAACAACACAATCAACATCACTGATGTCGATTCCTAGTTTACAAGCATTTTCAGAAAATGCTTCAGAAGCACCAAGGTCAAAAAGCCATTTTGTATTTTCAAATTCGAAATACATGCTTAACCCGTGTTCAGTTTTCAGGCTTAATTCCGGATGTGGATTATTATCTAATAAAATGGTAACTATCATGCGTTTGTAATTGTTTAATTATAGGCCCATTGCATGTATATGGAACCCCATGTAAATCCACCGCCAAAAGCTGAAAGTATCAATTTGTCTCCCCTTTTTAGTTCCTTTTCTTTTTCCCACAAACAAAGTGGAATTGTTGCAGCAGTTGTGTTTCCATAATCCTGAATATTAATCATAATTTTATCGGTGGTAAGATTCATTCTTCGCCCAACTGCATCAATTATTCGCATATTTGCCTGATGTGGAACAAACCATGCTAAATCCAGAGGAGTGATATTATGTTTATTCATTATTCCTAAAGATACATCAGCTATTTTTGTAACCGCAATTTTAAAAACAGATTGACCATCTTGATACATAAAGTGTTCTTTAGCATCAATAGTGGAGTATGATGCCGGTTTTAAAGAACCTCCGGCTTTAAGATATAGTAAATCTTTTCCTGAACCATCAATATGAAGTTCGTGGTCTATAACACCTGTACCATCGGTTGTTGGTTCCAATAACATTGCAACAGCAGCATCGCCAAAAAGCACACAGGTTGTTCTGTTGGAGTAATCGGTAATTGAAGACATTTTATCGGCTGCAACTAAAATAATTTTCTTGTTGCGTCCCGATTCTATAAACTGTGATGCTGTTTGTAATGCAAAAATAAAACCTGAACATGCAGCACTTAAATCAAAGCCCCATGCATTTTTCAATCCTGCTTTATCAGCAATCAAACAAGCAGTAGATGGAAACATCATATCGGGGGTTATGGTTGCTACAATTACCAATTCTATATCTTCGGGTTTTGTTTGTGTTTTTTGTAATAATGCTTTTACGGCCTCGGCTCCCATATCGGAAGTGGCAAGTCCATCGCCTTTCAAAATATGTCGTTTTTTTATCCCAACTCGTTGCATTATCCATTCGTCAGAAGTGTCAACCATTTGACTTAATTCTTCATTCGTAAGGATGTATTCGGGCAAATAAGCCTCAATGCCACTAATTTTAGCTTTTGTATTATTCATCTGTATTGTTTAATTTCAATTAGTTATTAAATAGTCAAAGACTTTTTTAATTTCTTTACTTGTTTTTGATTCAGGTTTCCATTCAACAATACTTTTGCAGTTTAACATAGCTTCTACTATGTCTCTATCAAAATTTATTTTGCCTAATACGGGGAACCCATTTCTATTGCACCAATCCTCAATTTCATTACTAAGGTCTGAGTTAAGGTCGAATTTATTAATTAAAACAAACGTTTTTACGCTAAAACTTGAGGTTAAGTCGATAATTCGTTTCATATCGTGAAATCCGGAATATGTTGGTTCTGTTACAATAAGAGCTTTTGCAGCTCCCGTAACCGATGATATTGCAGGACATGCTGTTCCGGGTGGGCCATCGATAATTACATGTTTGATTCCAAAATTGACAGCTAAACTTTTTGCTAAATCACGTACCATACTTACAAGTTTTCCCGAATTTTCTTCACCCGGTTGTAATCGTGCATGAATTAATTTACCATTACGATAATCACCGATAAACCATTTGCTTTTATCACTGGGAATTAGTTCAATTGCTTGTTCACTACATAATCTCCAACAAAGAACACATCCATCGCAAGCCGATTCGGAAATGATATATTTCCCATTGTTATAAGAAATTGCATTGAAACTGCAAAATTCCATACAAATTCCACAGGATGTACATTTTTCTTGAACAATTTTTGCTTTATGACCGGTAACCATTGTGTTTTCGTGATGGTTTTCGGGCTGTAAAATGAGATGTAAATTTGCAGCATCAACATCACAATCTGCAACAATCGTGTTAGGATTTATAGTAGCGAAAGCCGCACTGATACTTGTTTTTCCTGTACCACCTTTTCCGCTGAGAATAACTATTTCATTCATTGGCTGTGGTTTTAATTATGTTATCAAGAAGTTCATCGAACAGATCTTTATAGTTATTCAAATTGTCGTAAACAAGTTTGCCTATTGAATATGTTTTAGCAATTTCCTTATCGAATGGTATTTCGGCTAACAACGGTATTTTATTTTCGGAAAGCCATTTATAAACATCGCCGTTTCCTAATCCGGCACGATTAACAACCACGCCATGAGCTATGTTTTTTGTCCTTAAAGTTTCTACCGAAAGTTTTAAGTCGTTCAGTCCAAAAGGTGTTGGTTCTGTTACTAAAACAACAAAATCGGCACTTTCTACCGTTGCCAAAAATGGACAAGAAATTCCTGGAGGCGAATCAAGCAAAACCAATTCTTCGTTGTTTATTAGATTTAAAGCCTTGCGGATAATCGGAACCGGAGAATATAACCCTACTTCGGCACGAGCCTCAATTATTTTTGCATTTCCATCGAAGGTAAATGTTGTACATGCACCTATTGGTTGTGGTGCTGTAGAAATAGCTTCATATTGACATGCAATAGAGCACGCTCCACACGTTCGACACAAATCGTCCATTACTTTTATGTAATTTGCCGATGCAATCATCACTATTGCGTTATAATTGCAATAGTCGCGACAATTACCGCAAAATATACATTGTTCAACATCAATACGAGGAATATTGTGAACTACATTGGTTTTTTCGATAACAGTACCGTTAAGGAATTCATTTACATTAGGTTCTTCGGCATCACAATCGATGAGGAGAACGTTTAACTTTCGTAGTTCCGCCGAACGAAAAAGATTTGTCGAGACAAAGGTTTTTCCCGTTCCTCCCTTTCCGCTGGCTATGGCAATTTTAATCATAATACAATGTAACTGTCTTTGTGTTGGTTTAATGCTAACTTGATGCTACAAATTAGAATCACTCAACGTTTGTCCGTTTCCTCTTCCAAAACCTCGTCCTCTTTCTTGTGCACATCTGCGACCGTTTCCTTTTCCATTCCGGAATCCTTGTCCCATACCAAAGAATTCTTTACATCTGTCAACAAACCCGGTTTGTTGTTCTTGTTGGCATCCCAATCCTCTGTGCATACCTTGACGAGCCTGATTAGTTGATGCTCGCCACTCCATAATTTCTGTATCGGTTTTACCTTTGTTTTCTTTATTGCAACGACCCAATTTTCTTCCGGTCATAGGTCCTTCGTTCATTGGACCTTTTCTATTTAAATTTGCCATAATTGATTATATTTTAAAAGAATTAATTAATTCACCAACAGTAATTTCATTGTGATATACATGTATCATTTTAATATTTAATTCGTTGAAAATAGGCACAACCTTGCCTCCAAATTCACCGGAATAAACCTCGTAGATGCCCATTTTAGAAACAAATTCAGCAGAAGCCGGACCGGCACCTCCTTCTTTATCTTTATTAGGATTTTGAATAAAATGAGTTGCTTTTGTGTTCGTATCATATATTGCAAAAAAAGAACATCGACCAAACCGACTGTCAATTTTTGATTCTAAACTATCGTTAAAAACTGTTATTGCTACTTTCATTGTACTTTTTTAATTCGTTTTTATCATACTTAATACGTTTACCTTTTCCATTTCCTCCGCCGGATTTTCTGCGTTTTGCCATGCCTTTCCCTAAAAGACTCATATCTGAATTTTCGGAATTGCAGGTACCTAATTGTCGTCCTGTTTTTGTTCCTTTATGTTCAGGACCAGTTCCATCCATGTGTGGCATAATGATTTATTTTAAGTTATCGGCAAGTGTATCGAAGTATGGCGCAAAACATTCGTGACAAATGTCTAAATAATGGTTTGTCAGGTTTTCCGAAGCTTTTTCCATCAAAATTGGAATTGAAGCCAATAGAGGAACATTAAATTGTTGTGCAAGCTTTTCGCCACCTCCGGAACCAAAAATAAAATATTTGTTTTCGGGTTGCGAAAGAGGTGAAAACCACGACATATTTTCTACAATGCCCAATATAGGAATGTTGAAAGCTTCGTTTGTAATCATTTCAGCCGCTTTTGAAGCATCACTAACCGAAATTGTTTGTGGTGTTGTAACAATAATAGCTCCCGTTATATGTAATTTCGAAAAAATACTGAGTTGAATATCGCCCGTTCCCGGTGGTAAATCTATAATCAGATAATCGAGTCGGCACCATGCCGATTGTTCAATAAGTTGCATTAATGTATTCGAAGCCATCGGACCACGCCACATTGCTGCTTTATTGTCGATAAAATAACCGATTGATTGCACTTTTACTCCTTGCGAATCGGCAGTGGTTATTTGAGGAGTTGTTTTACCTAATTCAATAGAGAGTGGTTTAAATCCTTCGGTATTGGTAAGCAATGGTATCGACGGACCATAAATATCGGCATCCATCAATCCCACTTTCAACCCTTTACGGGCAAGGGCATATGCTAATCCCGCACTGATAGTCGATTTACCAACACCACCTTTACCCGATGCTACAACAATAATTTTTGAAACACCCGGTATTGCTATCTTTTCCATTGTTTTATTTTTTTCCATCGTACATTTTTATTATAGTTTGATAATCAGGAAAATCATTGTAATGCCATTTTGCTAAAACAGTTCCATTTTTTATGAGGACCAATCCCGGATTTGAGCGAATCACCGTTTTTAATGTAATGGGGTCGGCTGAATAAAACGGATATTGAATATTATGCTGTTTTCTGAATTCTTCAACTTGCGATTCAACGGTTGCTGACAATGCTAAAACCCTATATTTGTCTTTCATGGCACGGTTACAGATGTCGTTTAATTTCGACTGTATTTCTGAATTTGCAATCGATAAATCGTATTCTACAACCATAAATACCAAATTGCTGTCCGATAAAACCTCTTGAATTATATCACCATCCTTGCCATTAATGGAAAATCCGGTTATTTTAGGAACAAACCCTTCTTTTACTAATACATTTTTTGTATCCACAAATTCCCATAAGCTATCTTTCGGATAGTTTTCAAGACTAAATTCTTTGGTTTCTCCTGTTTTTTTGTTTTTATAAAATAAATGATATTCGTACACAGGTTGGGGAGCATCGGCAGGAATTTCCATAGCTTTAGGGATATTTGTTCCAATTTTGTAAGGACGAAAATCGATAATCGGTAAATGAGCATAACCATACCACGAAACAACAACACTGAATGCACATAACAAACCGATAATGATATGTTGCCACTTCATAGAAATGCGTTGATTTGATAATTGCTTCCTTTTAATAAAGAGAAAAACTGTGGGAATGAGTAAAATGATGTTCTTCCAGAATGTTTGCCAGTTTGTGAGTATCAAAGCATCGCCAAAACAACCACAGTCGTGAACCAATTCATGTCCGCTTACCTGTTGTTGTGTGGCAAGATAAAATGTAATTGGTGTGAAAAAAATCATAAAGATTAAAGCTGTGATACTACCCCAAAACGAACGTACATTAAATAAAAGCATTCCTCCGATAACAAACTCGGTCATGCTTAACAAGATACCGAGCATGAGTGCCGATGGGGTCATAAAATGTAAACCCCAAGCATCGAAGTAATCAATAAATTTATAGTTTGAACCCAGTGGGTCGACTGCCTTCACAAAACCCGAGTACAAAAATACTAATCCAACAAACGAGCGAGAAATACGAATACTAAAAGTATCGTGTTTTAAAAGTATGATGAATGATAAAGAAAATAATACGACAGCAGTAAACGTTAGCCAAAATTTATCCCATCCGGTGCCATAAAGATTTAATGCGTATTTTAAGATAATAGCACCTAAAATAAGGAGAATAAAACTACTTATGTATGATGTTATTTTTGATTTCATTGTTTTCATTTTTTTGATTATCGTCGATGATTACGCTAAGCTAAATTCATTATTCGATTGGTGACCGTGATGGTGTTCGTGATTGCAAGTATGACCGTCACTATTGCCTTGTCCATGATGTTGTTCATGACTTTCGCAGCCAATGCCCGAATCGCTTACGCTTCCTTGCAAATAGTTTTCGGTAAGTTTTTGCACATCGCCTTTACTTCCTCTGAACACTTTTATGCCATGATTGTTGAGTACGTTTAATGCTCCTGCACCCATGTTTCCTGCAAGCAAAACGCTTACGCCCATGTTTTGTAAAACCGATGCGATATTGCTTTTGCATCCGCATCCCTCAGGCGAAGGAATTTTCTCCATATTAACGATTTGGTTGTTGTCGCCGATGGTGAAGATGGTGTATTCTGCACAGTGTCCGAAATGGTCGTCAACCATATTGTTTCTTGTTGGAATTGCTATTTTCATTGTTTTACAGTTTTAAATTATTCACTTTGATTGTTTTTTGTTTCTTGTTTTTTGAGAAATAGAAGATGATGATATCCGCCTTCACGCATAAGGGCTTTCCCGCAGGTAGGGCAACGTTCTTCACGGCATGGTTTTCCTGCCCGATGAGGAATGACCTGATTGCAACCGATGCAGATGCAATTGCCTTTATCGTTAATACATTTCATTGTCCGGTTTATTGTTTAATAATCTCATCGTGTCGCTTTTGCAATGACAACATTCTTTCACCATTGTTTGGTAGATATGAACCTTGTGGCATCGGTCGCAACGATACCAGAAATCGTCGGTATGAAAATTTCCACCTTCGAAAAAAATCGCTTTACCCTCAACAAATGCCTGGGCTATCGATCGGCGGGCTTTTTCGTAGATACGGGTAAAAGTGGGTCGCGACACCTTCATTTGTCCGGCTGCCTGTTCCTGAGTCATTCCCTCGTAATCGGTAAGGCGAATCGATTCGTATTCTTCGAACAACAATACTACCGGTTCCAGATTGTGCATCGGAATACCAAAGGGCTTAAAACCTTCCATCATGGGAGGTCGCTCTACGCATCGGTTCTGTTTTGGACGAGGCATGTTATTTTATGGCTGTCAGTAAAAAAATCGGATATGTTCGTGTTTTTCCGTTTTCGATAATTCGTTCCATTTTGTAACATTGTTCTTCGGCAATATTCGAGAAACCTGCTTTTTCCAAAATAAGTGAAAGCTCAACAATATCAAAACCCTGATGTCCGGTAAATCCGGTTCCGTGAAACAAACCATCTTCTTTATACAAATCGGTAACCGCCAGAATTCCGCCTTTGTTCAACAGAGCATAGCACTTTTTTAAAAACGGCAACAATTCACCCACATGATGAAGTACCATTTGCATATATATCAAATCGAATGTCTTTTCGGAATATTCGTTTGTTTCGATATCATAAAACATCGGCTCCACATTGTCGATTCCCATTGTCGTTAGTTTCTCGTTCATCACGTTAACCATTTCCTGCGAACTGTCCATGGTGGTGATATGCGAAATGGAATCTTTCAGTAAAAAGCTTAAATCGCCAGTTCCGGCACCGTATTC
>JACCEE010052260.1_pt1 | contig 17187 bp, 19 predicted proteins | sample 7449931 | NCBI WGS metagenome assembly JACCEE01 (sample SAMN15323457, study PRJNA562643) | freshwater metagenome | isolation source: river surface water | place: USA:Blue River Watershed | collected 2017-08-19 | reverse complement strand
TTGGCGGCCAGGCGGTGCCTGACGTGCTTTTATCTGGCCATCATGAGAGAATCGCGGATTGGCGCAGGAAGGCCGCCCTTGAGGCGACCCAGCGGCTTCGGCCCGATCTCCTGAAAAAGCCAAAACCATAATTGTTGTTAACCCCATCCTCTGCGCTAGTGATTGAGTAGATCGCAGCTGAGCGCACGATGGCTTTTGGAGAAACCATGGATCTGATCCGTCAAATTGAGCAAGAAGAAATTGCTCGCTTAAACAAGAACATTCCGGAATTTGCCCCGGGAGACACCGTTGTCGTCAGCGTGAACGTGGTCGAAGGGACCCGTAAGCGTGTGCAGGCCTATGAAGGTGTGGTGATTGCCAAGCGCAATCGCGGGCTGAACTCGTCCTTCATTGTTCGCAAGATCTCTTCAGGAGAAGGTGTCGAGCGGACATTTCAGATGTATTCCCCGTTGATCGCGAGCATTGAAGTGAAACGCCGCGGTGACGTCCGTCGTGCGAAGCTCTATTACCTGCGTGAGCGTTCCGGTAAGTCGGCACGTATCCGCGAGAAGCTCGCTGCACGGAAGACCGAAGCAGTCGCTGCTGAATAAGGTCTTGGTAGCGCGACAGCCACTGGGAATGTATGTCATCCCAAGTTGGTTTTGACCCCCGCGCTGCTGCAATCGAGTCGATTGGCGCAGAGCCTGCTCTCCCCGAGCAGGCTTTGTTGTTTTCAAGCCTAGCGAATATCTTCGGCCAGTCACAGACTAACCCTCAGTTTCCAGTCTGGACGCCCGAGCTGGTTCAAGATCGGCGACGTCCCGTGCGCCCCTTTACGCCAGAGTCTGCAGTCCGTGCCTCTGTGCTGATTACGCTGGTGGGCGAGGCAGTACCCAGCGTTGTACTCACCCAGCGTACTCAGAGACTCTCGGATCATGCCGGGCAGGTGAGTTTTCCAGGCGGGCGAGCAGAGCCATCTGATGCCTCTGAGGCGATCACTGCACTCCGCGAGGCCCAGGAGGAAATTGGCCTGGACCCTGACCTGGTGAGTGTCTGGGGCAGGCTTCCCGATTACCTGACCGCAACCGGTTATCGGGTTGCACCAGTCATTGGATGGGTACCGCGTCCCAACCCGTTTGTGATTGACCCATCGGAGGTTGCGGAACTTTTTCACGTGCCGCTGACCTATCTCATGAACCCTGCCCATCATCAGGTTCGGATCGTCCAGGCCCACGAGAGTCCCACTGGCGAGCGTATTCGGTTTTATGCCATGCCCTATGTCAGTCCTGAACATGATGGCCGGGAGTTTTTTATCTGGGGCGCAACCGCTGCCATGTTGCGCAACTTGTATCACTTTCTGTCGGCTGGTTGGCAGCAGCAGCGCGACCGCGGTTAGACTTTAGGACATGACGCTATTTAGCTTTTTATTCGCGATGTTGCTTGAGCAGGTTCGTCCGGTCCGTGCCGACGATAAGCTGGGCTCATGGGTGGGCCGGATGTTGTTGCGTGTTGAACGTGCAACAGACACCGGCGAGATTGCCTCGGCCCGATGGACCTGGTTCTTGGTCGTGATCGGTGGGTCGGTGCTGAGCTGGGCCGTTGTGGCGCTGCTCTCGCGCGTCAATGTCTTACTGGGATTTTTTGCAACGGTGGGAATTCTTTATCTCACCGTTGGGTTCCGTCAGTTTAGTAATCGGTTTACTGAGATTCAGCTTGCGCTTGCCGCGAATGATCTCGAGCGTGCGCGCAAAGAGCTGCGCCAGTGGGCAGCCCACTCGGGTGGCGATCTGATGACGAAGGTCGCTTCGGATCAGGGCGATGTCTCTGCGATCTCACGCGAAGCGATTCGGCTTGCCTTGATCGGCGCGCAACGCCATGTCTTTGGTGTGATCTTCTGGTTTGTGTTGTTGCCGGGGCCTGCAGGCGCAGTGCTCTATCGACTCAGTGCTGAGGCACGTCGCGTCTGGGCTGATGCACGTCAGCAGGCCGCACAAACAGACAATGGCAGTGTGCCGCCGCTCACGCCGTTTGGTGAGTTCGCCGTGCGGGCCTTCGCATGGGTGGACTGGTTTCCCGCGCGGGTCACCGCGATCGTCTTTGCGATTGTCGGCAACTTCGAAGATGCGATCCTCATGTGGCGTCTGAAATCGGGTTTCGCACCGCATGCCAATGACACCGAGCGCGTGTTGTTGTCTGCGGGCGCTGGCGCCATGGGGGTGCGTCTGAGCGTGCCAGAGGCGCCTTCTACATCGATTCGGGTGGATGAGCCATCAGAGACGGAAGCCCTAGGGGGTCCATGGCCATCGATTATTCAGGATATGCCTGATCTGCGCGAGGCCAATGAAGCTGCCATGCGATCTGCCGTTGGGCTTGTCTGGCGTGCTGTGATTCTCTGGGTGACGCTGGTGCTACTCGTCTCGGTCGGCCACTGGCTGGGCTAACTAGCCTTTGTCGTTGGGCTGATTCTGGATCGAGTGGACTTCGGCCTCTGTTCGCTCAACCTTTTGCGTCAGGTCGTCGAGCCGGTGTTCAATCTCTGGAATTTTCTCAGTCGTGTTCCCGAGGGCTGATCGCAGGGTAGTGGACATTTTGAGTTCCATCTCACTGCGAATCCTCTCGACTCGTTCCTGGGTGTTTTTAAGCTCGAAATAGAGCACCAGGGCAACCACTGCCATGGCTACAGCAAAGGCAAGTATCAGAGTCTCCATGCGTCCAAGTATATACTCGGCCCATGGGAATAACGCGATTATTTTTGCTAGATGCCCACGTGCACGATGTGCAAATCAACGATGCGCTCGAGGCGGCCTGTCTCGAGGCAGGCTACCCAGTCAGCCGACTTCGCGTCGATGCAAACGACCTTGATGGCAGTGATGTCGCCGCGCTTGATCTGATTGATGAGGTGCGTCGCCTGATGTCGACATCAACCGAACAAGGTCGGGGTCAGGCAGTGCTCGTTGGCTATGGCCTATCGGCCACCCTTGCACTCTGGATGGACATGGTCGATCTTGCCCGTCCCAAAAAGATACAGGTGGGGAAGTTCGACCTCGAGGTCGAGGATGCCCCTCCGGATGTTGCGCCCGCAATGGCTGGGGTGGTGGCGATCGCTCCTTTTCTCGGGACAGATTTTTCGGTTCGCTCGGGCAGGCTCGGGGCAGAAGGGGCCTCGGACCTTCGACTGCGGCGTTGCCGCAAGCCCTTTTGGGCGCGCCTGATTGGGGGGATGGCAGTGGCAGACGCCAGAGATCATGGCTGCGGCTCCTTGGGCCGGCTGTCATGGGCGCTGCTTGCCAAGGTATTGCCCTTCGCTTCGGTGGCCAAGCTGGTACCCAGCTGCAAGCGGCCGACCGTCCTTGTAATGGATCTTGGACCTCACAAAGACCGGGTCGAGGTTCAGCTCTGCGCCTTGAGTGGACAGGTCTCAGTGCTGGATTCCCCGGCTGTTTTCCCCATGTTGGGACAAGTTACACTTGCCGCTGTCGCGCAGATCCTGAAAGGCTAGACCAACCCTCATGGCTGACTCCGTGGTGACCCTTCGTCCGGGGATCCTGATCGCCCTGTTGTGCCTGCTTTTAATGGGGGCACTGGCCATCGTCGCCATTCGAGATGCCCGGCGTAAAAAGGCCAAAGTAGCCGAGCGCAAGGTGGTCGTTGAAAAGGCGATGGCGGGGATTGCGCCCGAGACTTCGTCAGAGATTGACATGGTCTGGGGCGATGCACTCAAAAGCATCGAGTCGCTGCAGACCCAGCTGAAAGACGACATTCGCACCTTAGAAGAAAAGCTTGCCGCAGAGCGCGAAGAAGTCCAGACCAAGACCGAAGCGTTAAAGAACCTGGCCCGTCAGAATCGGGTGCCGATCACCCTGTATGAGCTGTATGAAGGCATGCGCCATTTCAATCGTAAATCGCGCGAGGCCCAGAAGGCTGATCTTGAGTGGCACGGCAAGATTGGCATCACGCAAGTGGATGTGGTCGAGACGGTTCAGGCGACTCCTGGCCACGAGATCTATTTCACCTTGGAAGGTGAGTCTTTCTTATTGGTGGGCTCGCATCATCGCTACAGCCGACTCTCGTTCATTGAGCTGAGCCTTTTCGATCAGTCCGATACGCCACTGGTCACGGTGCGTGTGCGTCCTGATCAGCGCGGGCAGCAGCTGATCGCCGATGCGGTGATCTCCATGAAGTCGGGCCCCTGGATTCAGACCTTTCTGGCCTGTCGCGCCAAGATGGATATCCGTCACCGCGAGGTGACGCTGCTGGCGGAACACCGCGATGTGATGCAGCTCAAAGAAAAGTTCGCTATCAACCTCAACACAGAAGAACGCTAGAGATCCGAGATGAAGCCCTTTCAGAATGTTGACCTGAGCACCAAGAGTCTGTCGCTCTGGCTGGTCTGGACTGCCTTTGGTTTTCTGGCGCTCACAACGGCCTGGCTTGCGATTGTGGGCATGCAGATCTCGTCAGCAGGGCATCGTTACACCGTGAACGCCCTGAAATCGCCAACGTTTGATCAGTATCGCAAGGCTATGCGGCTTGAGCAGCTTGCGGCGCCAAAGCTTGTTGTGGGGATGACGTCTGAGCAGGCCGCACGAGACGCCTCGGTGAATCAGATCTTTGAATGGATTGCCGAATTTGAGAATGGTCGTGCCAGTCCACGTCTAAAAAAGATTAAGCCTGTTCTGAGTGGTGTGGTCTTTGGTGGGCTGTCTGAGCGTATTGGCATTCGTCCCGGGGATGAGCTGGTCAGTGTGAACGGGGCCGAGGTGGACTCAGTGCTGTCGGTCTATGACATGCTGGATCAGCGGGGTGAGCAGACGGTACGTCTTGTGATCCGCCGTCAGGGCAAGTTGTTTGCCGCGAACATAGCGGCGCCTGCGGGCGAGCGGATCAACGCCGAAAACAGTGGCCTGCTGTTTAATGTGCCGAAGGGCTTAAATGTGGTGGGCAAGAGCCAGGTGGCCGCCTTGGCATCCCAGTTTGATAGCCGGTTTATGTTGTTGGTGCCGCCGGAGTGGCGTCGCCAGTATCAGACAAGCCTTGGCGTATTTGCGCACGAGCTGTTGTCGTATATCGATTCCCAACGTGATCTGGTGGAGGGCGATCCGGGATTTATCCGTGTCGACCAGATGCTGTCTTGGCATCATGATGCGTTCACCTCGGCCATTGAGCAGCATGTCGAGGCGGCGCGAAATGCCAGCGCGAGCCAGCTTGTAGCGCTCGGGAGTTTCGGCGATGCCATCATTGGCCTAGTCGCAGCGCTGATTCTTTTCTTCGTGGCCTTCTGGTTCCATAACCGGGCGCGATTAAATCCTTTGGATGACTAACGGTTTCTCTTCATGGGCGCTTCTCGATGACACCGATTAACTCTCTTGCCCGACCCGTGCGATGGTTTGGTCTTGAACTGGGCGATCGACGGTATGCGATCGACTTTCGAAGCGTGAGCACCGTGTTCTATCAGCCTGCTGAGATGCCCAAAGAAGGGGCCGTACTCATTCAGGATCGTGGGCCTTTTATTGGCATTCGTGGCCTGATGGTCCATGAGGGCTCCCCGGTATTTCTGCTGGATCCTAGTCGACTGTTTAATGGGGTAGATGGCCCCTTAGATGCAAGCCGTCATGACCAGGTCTCACCCGACCAAGAATCCGGCAAGTGGATTGTGATCTTCGCCGGGGACTCGCTCTCGAATGTTGGGATTCGTGTCGACCGTGCAAGCGGGCCGTTCAAGGTTGCTGCGGATACTGCTGCTGGCGTCGATCCTAACTTCCAGAAAGAAATCCAATATCTGGATCAGAACTGGACCGTGGTGCGGTTACGTCCCAATGTCGTGGAAGGTCTACAAGGAGAAGCGGCATGATCATGGGCCGGTTAAGCTCCTTTGGTGCAGACGATGGTTCCGTGCGCGGCATTATCTTTCGCTCGCGACTGATCTCTGCGGTATTGCTCTTGGTGGCGGTGATCTGCTTTGCGATCATGCTGATGCTCTCGGAGTCTCATCAGCCCGCGCCACCGCCAGCCCCTGCAAAGCAGGTCGTGGGCATTCTTCCACCAGAAAAAAATAAAGCGCCCGCCGCACCGGTTGCACCCGGACCGACCCCTGCGGTAACCCCGGGGGCGAAATCGGCTACTCCCGCACCGGCCTCGACTGCTCCTAGCCAGCCGGTGCAGCCGATTTCTGCCGCAGAGGCCTCCGAGCAGCTCAAAGCACGTTTCACCACCCCCGATTATTTTGATCCTGCGCTCTACGCTGCCCTCAAAACGCTGAAGGCACGGTTGGCGACCGTGCCTGGTGCCGAGTCAGATGCAATTCAGAAGCAGCTGGGATCGCTGATTGATCTTGAGAAGCGGCTCACGCCGGTACGGGAGCTTTCTCAAACGGTCAATCGTGAGCTTGAGCTCTTGCTATCGAAGGGCGGCCCTTTGTTTAAAGGCATTATTCCCAGTGCCTCCCCGTTTGTTGGCACTTCCGATGCGCTTGAGAAATTGCGCATCGACTTCCTGGCGATCCAGGCGAAAAAGCCGATCGACAGCCTGAAAGCATTTCAGGTGGCACTTAAAGCGTTGATTGAGGCGCGGGAAAAGCTTAATGATCCCAAGCTTGCCCCCGAGATGAATGAGCGCCGTAAGGCAATCGTCGCAAGAATCGATGCGCTGACCGTGTCAAAGCGTGCGAAGGACTGGGAGTCCGCGACTTTTGCCGCAGTCGCAATTACTTCTGAAATTAATCGGCTCGCGAATGCCTTGACCTCTGCACCTGCGGTTGCAGCGACAGACGCACCTGAGATTGGACTGAGCCGAGAGATGCTCTCGCGTCTATTTGGAGCGCTTGGGTTTATCGCGTTAGTGCTCTCGATTATTGAGATTGCCCGTTGCGATCGAAAACTGCTGCATGGGGTGACCGCCACCACGATGGACTCGGCGATCACTAATTCCAACCGCTACGATGCGCTTCAGCGTGCTAACGAAGGGCTTCCTTATCTGCAGCTCGCCGCGAAGCAGGTTTCTGAACTTGGAGTGCAGCTGATTGCTACGATTAAGAAACTTGGCGCGACCGTCTCGTCGATGGAAATGCCGAAGACCGGTGCCGCTGAGCAGCAGGAGCTCAAGGTATTAGTCGATACCCAGTTTCGTGCCCGCGAGATTCTCAAGTCGTTTGCGGTGATGAAAGAGCAGAGCATTCGTCTATCGCTGGCAATCGCCCAGACCAATGCTGAGACGACGGTCACGGATTTAAGTGATCGTCTGTCAGACAGCATCGAACATGTCGAATCGATCACTCGGCAGCTCCAACAAGAACTTGATGTTGCTGTGGCGGCTCAGATGACAGTAGACCGCAGCATGCCGTCTGATGCCGTGGGATTAAAGCGCGATGCCGAAGGGCTGCTCATGGTGGCGAGCCAGTGGTCGCGTCACTTTGACCGACTTAATGATGCCTTGGCTGATCTCGATCAGCTGCTCACCGTTGCCTCCACCACGGGTCCAATGTCTGATCCTGTATCCGATAGCCGGTCAGATCGATACTCTGACGCCTCTGCGAAGCGAGAGCCCGCGTGAACGAACTCTTAACTTTATTTGTTGCTGACCTGAACCGGGCGATTGATGGCCTAAAGCAGAGTATTGGACTGGGGCCCGAAGGAATGACCCAGGCATCGCTTCATGCCCGTGATCTCTCGGATGCACTTCACAGCGTGAGCCTGCCAAGACATGCCGAGATCGCGTTGGTGATCTCGCGGCATCTGTCTGCCGGCCGCCCCGGCATGGAAGACTTTACCCAGCAGCTGCTTGGGCTCGTAGAAGAGGCCATCGGTGCGATGAGTGAGTCTGGAGCAGAGCAGCAGTTCCCAAATCAAGAGCAGGCGATTGCGACGCTTGCTCGTGCGGTCTCATTGTTTGGTGAGCAGCCGGCAGACTTTAATTCCCCAGCCTTCCAAACATCGTCTGATACCTCGCGAACTTCTGCGCAGGCTGCACCTGCACCGACGCCCATGGTTTCAGATAGCGAGTCCCCGTCGGGGGTGATTGATCTCGAAGAGGTCAAGGGATTAATGTACTTCGCAGGCGAAGAGCCCGAGTCGCCGTTGGCGCGTATTCCTGTGTCGAGTGAGCTAACGGGCCCAGAGATGTCGTCTGCCCCGCGCATGACATTGCATGACCGGCTCTTTGCCTTGAAGACGATTCAGGCTTTAGACCATGAGATCAACCGTTCGGCGTCTGAGCCGCTTGCCCATACGGCGCGTCAGCGGCTTACTGATCATGCGAACTGGCTAATGTCGCTGGCCCAGGAGCCATTACGGAAGCGCCTTGTCGGGATGGCCAGAACGCTGGAGGTCTCGGGGGTATCGGCAGATGCTGATGTCATCGATTACCTGATCTCGGCAATGAGTGTGCTGCCGCAGCCGTCATCGATCCGCGCGTCGTCTCAGCATCAGACGCTGGTGGTGGACCTTGCAGAGATTCGTCCTGATCCGGATGCCATGGATCGTGCAAGCCGAATCGTGCAGATCCTGGCGGGGCGGATTGATCAGACGGTAGATGGATTGCGCTTCGTGCTGCCATCAAGTCTGTCGCGTCTGCGCGTTGTGCCTTTTACGCGCGATGGTGTGGTCTATGCGCTGAGCTGGTCGCAGTTCCTAAAAGCGGAGACGGTAAAGCCCACGGATAGTGATGCGCCCGATCTGCTTGGACCTGTTGAGAGCACCCGTTTGTGTCTGTCGATCAAGTCGGGGACGGAGCCCATGTCGATCTATGCAGATGAGATTCGGCCCTTTGAGATTGCCAATGCATTTCTTCTGCCACCGGCTGTTGAAGCTCCCGAGTGGGTTGCGGGAGTGCTGGTGGGATCTACCTCTGAGCCGGTGATATGGGTCGTTCCCGCAAGCAGCTAGTCGCCTCGATCTTTCTTTGCGTTTCTGTGGTGCTTGGTGGCACCGACGCTGCGATCGCCCAGCGTGCGCTAATTCCTTCCCAGGCAGAGACTTCTAGTGCGCTAGCCTCGAAAGATCTGGACCTTCCCTCGGTCTTGGTCGATCGGATCAGCCGACTGGTCAAGAGCCACCCCAGTTTTATTGACCTGAAAGTCGAGGTCCGGGTTGGAAAAGTTCGTCAGGCACCCGCGGACTGCCCGACCACCCCCGAGATCACCTTTGCGTCGAAGAGCCGTCCCTGGGGGAATTTCAACGTTCTGATTCGCTGTCCGCAGCCATTTTGGGCTGTCACCGTACCCGTTCAGACCCGTATTTTTGGTCCCCAGGTCACTGCCGCAAAATATTTAGCCCAGGGCACACGGCTTAAATCTGATGACTTGTTAGTGGTTACTAGCGACATAACCCGCACCAATGTTGACATGGCTCGTGATCCCATGGAGTTAGTAGGTAAAGTCTTGACTAAGCCCGTACCGCAAGGGGCTGCCGTGTCACTAAACAATTTAAGAGAAGCGGCCGTAATCAAGGTAGGAGAAGGAGTTCGTGTCCAAGTTCAGGGCAAGGGATTCCAGGCCAATGGTGAAGGAGTAGCACTGACCTCCGGCGCAATTGGCGATAGTATTCGGGTGCGCATGCCCGATGGCCAGCAGGTTCAAGGCCAGGTCGTGCGGGCCGGAACGGTTGAGATAGTTATTCAGTAAAGTAGTTTTCGGTAAGGGGTACTAGGCAAATGAAGATTGATCCGTCAAAGATCGTCGACACCAGGATTGACCAGAATCGTCGGACGCAGGCTGATGCTGCTGCGCAGGCGAAGTCGTCTCCTGCTGCCAGCGCAAACCCAGCCGCAGCAGGTAGCCGTGCGGCGACTCCCGCAGCCAGCGTTGAGATCAACGCGGCTGCCGCCATGGTGACGGCGAAGAGCCTTGAAAAGACTACGGATGTGAAACTCCTCGACGAGCTCCGCTCAAAAATTGCCTCTGGCGAGTTTGAGATGGACTACGACAAGATCGCCCAGTCCATCCTGGCTGATGCGATTGCGTCATCCATGCGCCGGGTTAACTGATCGTCGGGCGATCCCGACATCCCGTGTCCGCTTCCCTCATCATTGAACAAATGGCCGCATCTGTCGGCCATTTGCGTTCTGTACTCGAGGCAGAACGTGTTGACGACTATGCCCAGGCGATCGATGCCGCCCAAAAGGCACTCGATGCGATTAATGCATTTCCCGAAGGGATTGATGGGCTACGTGCCGAGATTGAGCGGGCCGCAGAGCGCGATAAGCTTCGGCTTCGCGAGCTGATCATGAAGGCTTCCGTTGACCACAAGGTCAATGGCGAGCTGATTCGATTGGCGACGCAGAAAAATGCAGCGCTTCAGGCGACAGTTGCGCAACAGTCGGCGTCTGCAACCTATTCCGAGCGTGGCCAGGTCCCCAGCGTGCTGGGCAGCCTCCTGTCTCGCAAGGTCTAAAACTCTTTTTGTGTCTGTTGTGCTAACCCCGTTGTGCGGGGGATGAGGGCTTTAGTTCTGCTGATACGTCGCGTCGTTTTTCAGAACGGCGCGGATGCGGATCATGGCCTGACTGTGAATCTGGCTGATGCGACCTGGTGTCAGGTCCATCACATAGGCCACTTCTCGAAAACTTAAGTCTTCTTGGTAGTGCAGCGCCACGACCATTCGTTCCTTTTCAGGAAGGTTTTTGATCACACCCGAGAGCTGCAGGGCGATCTGTTTAAACGAGGTAATCTGAGATGGATCGGCGCCTTCTGCAATGGGCAGCAGGTGCTCAGGCACATCGTCAATGGCGGTCATGCCGACCATGGTGTCTAAGGTCTCGTGATACTGGTCAATCGTCAGTTCACAGGCGTCCGCAATCTCTTGCTCGGTGGGTGATCGGCCCAGTTCCTGCTCAAGACGACGCACGGTCTTTTCGACCCCAGAGAGCTTGTCGCGCTGGTTGCGCGGCAGGATGTCATTTTCACGGCAGCTATCGTAGATTGCGCCGGTGATCCGAAATCGGGCATAGGCCTCGAAGTTCAGTCCGGGTCTGGGCTCATAGCGCTTGATTGCATCAAGTAAGCCCATCATGCCTTCTTGGATCAGGTCATCAAGGTCAACGTTTGGCGGAAGACGCGAGGCAATCTGAAAGGCTAGCTTACGCACCAGCGGTGCGTATTGTGCGACCGACTCACTTAGGTCGGGCGTTAAGGATTTCAGATAGGCGTTTGGGCGGGGCGTCATCAGACAGGGGGCTCAAGGCGCATGGCGGTGCCCGCAAGTTTCGCATAAAGCGTCGCAGGCAGAATGAGCCCTGCTGGGTCCATTGACTTATCCCGGGCATAGGGGATGGTTACTGCTGGAATCCAGCCGGTTAGTTCTAAAGGCTGATCCATCAGTGTCTTGGATGCAGACTCCAATCGATCAAAGGCCTCTTTGCCTTCGGTCTCGGATGCGCCTCCAACAATCACCACAGGAATGCGCGCCGCATCCGATCGCGTGGAGATCGCGCGAATGAACTCTAGTGCATGGATCAGGCTGGCATCTTCAGGTGCGCAGACAACCAGGTGCAGCATCTCTTTCGCGTAGGCGCGAAGCACTCCTTCTACGGGCTTGGTTGTCGCCAGCAGAATTTCATCAAACTCAAAGTGTGTCTTCGCGAGTCGCTCCATGAACGATGGATGACGGATCTTGCGGTTCGAATATGACCGCGCCATCCGAAGTCCGGTCGCAAACCACATGTTCTCTTCGACCTGACGGATCGCCTGGGGCACTTGGATGTCGTTTTCCATCACCTGGGCGATGTCATAGCGCATCTTGTAGGCAAGCCCGGTCATGCTGCGGCGGTCTTGCAGAGGCACCTCGTCAATCAGCAATACACGCTGGCCCTGTTGTCGAAGCGCATGGGCGGTGCCTAGCGTCATGGTGGCCGCGGTATCGGCATCGAGCGCACAGGCCATGCAGACCATCCGCGGGCCTGCAGGGCTGAACATGCTACGCAGGCCTTCGGCCTGGTCTTCCCGAATGGCTGCGGGTTCTTCCTGGGTCGGTGTTACGACGGTGTCTTCGACCATAGCGCAAGGTTATCCGCCAAGATGGCAGGAATCTGATCCGACGACACACCGGAGTCCCCCGATAGGGTTCTGGGGCGCATGGCCCGATGCGCAAGGTACTGGGTATTGGGGGGGTTGAGATCTTCAGGCACCCGCTGACCATTGGAGATAAAGAGCAGCGGCAGCTCATAACGGATCAGACAGTCCAGAATTGGCGCAACGAGTGCAGCCTCGTCTGTTTTGGTCACGATCACGGACTTGATGTGCTGACTGGCGTCCGCCTGGTTATGCAGCATGATCACGTCTTCTTGGGTGCGTAGATCGGTGGTCGCACTCATCACCAGAATTCGGTGGGAGTTGCCCGAGCCTTTGGCCAGCATCTGGGCCTGATCGACCATGAGCGTATCGCGCTGGCCAACGCCTGCAGTATCCAGAAGCACAATCTTGCGCTTGGACGCTTCCTTAAGCTTCGCATCAAGATCATCACTGTCGCGGATCGAGACGACGGGCAGGCCCAGAATCTTGGCAAAGACTTTAAGCTGTTCCTGTGCGCCAATACGGTAGGTATCCGTGGTGAGCAGCGCCACCTGGTTACGACCATACCGCAACACGCAGCGTGCAGCCACCTTCGCAACCGTTGTCGTTTTTCCTACACCGGTCGGGCCAATAAAGGTAAAGACGCCGCCCTGATCGAACACGTCAATTGGGTCTTGGGTTTTAATCAATGCCTCAAGAATGTCACCGACACGCTTGAGCAACTCTGCAGGCTCACCTTCTTTGGGGATCGCCTGCACGATATCCGCACAGAGCTTGGGTGAAAAGCCCGCGTTAATGAGTGTCTTCACAACCTCTGCGTGGGCTGGTGCATTCTGCTGAAGGTTGCTCCAGAAGTTTCCTGCGAGATGCGACTGCAGCAGGTTCTTGACCTGTGCCATCTCCATCATGAGCTTGTTCATTTCGGCCGCATTCGATGCCTGGGCAGCGGCCTGCGCCTGAACAGCCGCCTGCGCAGCAGCAATCGCGGCGGTACCTGCGGCGTTTGATGCACTTGATTCTCTCGGTCGTGCTGTGCCTAACTGCTCGGGGCTATAGACCGGTGAGCCATCGAGATTCTTTTTGGTCGGCTTGATGACATCCGAGATCACTAGCTCATGCGGAAAGGCAGGGGTAGGGGAGGTCGGTGCCCGACGTGGCCCTGAGTAGGTATCGCCTTCAAAGCCACTGCCAATGGGGGCAACCCCGCGTGACGATGCTGCTGGCTGACCCGATAACTTTTCTAAGGCATCGGGGGTGATCGCCATGATCTCAACACCTTCAGCGGTCTGTTTGGTGGAGATCACCATGGCCTCGTCGCCAAGTGCCTGGCGCACCATCTTTAAGGCCTCTGCGGCAGTGGCGGCTACAAAACGTTCTGGTCCCATGGGCGCCTAGTTTAACCGGCCTGGTTGCCGGACGGGCGGTTACACAGGACTTTATGGAAGGTCACGTTGCCATTTGGCGGCAGTTCATTCATACCCAAGACGATGGCCTGGGGTTTAATCCGTCGGGCGATACGAGACAGCGTTAACCGTGACTTCGATCCCGTCAGAATCACGGGCGCAAGGCCTTGGGACTCCATCTCGTTGACGCCCACGATGACCTCTTCGCCAAAGAATCGAGCAAGCGATGGCTCGATCGCCCCTTCGGGAGCAGCCGCTGTATTCCCCACGGTCTGCTCGATGATGCGTTCAAAATCAGGGTGAACCCCAAGTACCTTGAAGTCGGTGGTCTCGCCAAAGACCTCTTGGATGATGGTTCGGCGCAGTGCATAGCGCACCGGTCCGAGCACATTGGTGGGGTCGTTTAGAAGCGCTGCGTTTTCGCTTGAGACTTCCAAGATGGTGCGCAGGTCTTTGACGGGAATACCTTCTTCCAGCAGTAACTGCAGGATGCGCTGCAGGTTGGCAACCGTCACAACTTTGGGCACCACATCTTCAATCAGTTTCGGATAGCTGCCTTTGAAATGATCCAGCAGGTCCTGGGTCTCTTGACGTCCTAAAAGCTCATGCGAATGTGACCGCACCAGGTGATCTAAGTGGGTAGTCATCACCACTGCGGGCTCGACGACCGTGTACCCTTTGGCGATGGCCTCGTCGCGCTGGCCACGATCAATCCAGACGGCGGGCATGCCATAGGTCGGATCTTTGACCTGAACACCAGCAATCGGCTGGGTGTCGCCCTGCGGGTAGATCGCCAAGAGCTTATCGGGCAGACACTGGCCACGACCGATCTCTGCACCATACAGCAGGAAGCGATAGGTCTCTGCAGGGAGCTGCAGGTTATCGCGAATATGAACCGATGGTGTAAGGAAGCCGATCTCGGTGACAAACTTTCTGCGAATCGCCCGGATGCGTTTGATCAGGTCACTCTCATCGCCTTTGTCCACAAGCGGAATAAGTCGGTAAGGAAGCTCTAGACATAAAGGCTCAATCACCGGCACATCCGACCATTCCAGTTCTGTCTTGGGCGGTGTGGCGGCCGCCGCTTCTGCCTCTTTTGCTTTGCTTCGCTCCATACGGCGGGTGAGCAGATAGCCGATTCCCGCAAACATCAGCGCAAAGAGAATGAAGGGAATGTGGGGCATCCCCGGGATCAAGCCCAGGATAAACAGAATGCCACCAACAACGTAGAGCATCGTGCCGGCGTTTTCGAACTGTTTTGAGACCTGCCCCGAAAGGTCTTCATCGGAGGCGACTCGTGTGACCAGGATACCGGCCGCGGTCGAGATGATCAGCGCGGGCACCTGGGCGACCAGGCCGTCACCGATGGTGAGGGTGCCGTAGACCCGAAGGGCATCTCCAAAGCCCATGCCTTTTTGGGCCAAGCCGATAAACAGGCCACCAATTAAGTTCACAAACAGAATCACGATGCCGGCGATGGCATCGCCGCGCACGAACTTCGAGGCACCGTCCATCGATCCGTAGAAGTCTGCTTCTTGGCTTACTTCTTGCCGACGCTTGCGGGCTTCGTCTTCTTTGATGATGCCGGCGTTTAGGTCCGCATCGATGGCCATCTGTTTGCCGGGCATGGCATCCAAGGCAAAGCGTGCCGAGACCTCGGCCACGCGACCGGCACCTTTGGTAATCACCATGAAATTAATCAAGGTGATCACCAGGAACACAATAATGCCGATGGCAAAGTTGCCACCGATTAGAAACTGACCAAATGCTTCAATCACCAGGCCTGCGGCGTCTGCGCCGGTATGGCCTTCTGACAATACGACCCGGGTCGATGCGACGTTCAGAGACAGTCGCAGCAGGGTAGTAATCAGCAGAATCGTCGGGAAGGCGATGAAGTCCTTGAAGGTCTTAATCTGCATGGCCGCCAGCAGCACCATGATGGAGGCGGCGATATTGAAGGTGAAGAGTGCGTCCAGCGCCACCGGCGGTAGCGGAACCAGCATCATCGCCAGCACCGCGAGAACAACAGCGGGCGCGACAGCCTGGGACGATAAGCCCGGAATCTGCAGGGATTTCAGGGACAGTTTCATTAACCCCGCATTATGCGGGACGAATGGATTTAATCCTACTGGGGATTCTTGGGGTAACGGACTGCGTCTCGGATGTCTCGGGACGTATCCCAGGTCTTCGATAGGTCACCGGAAAAGCCGCCCGTGACCATGAAATAAAGAATGATCAGCACGACCCCGACGGGGACCATGTATTTGAGCCAGCCCCATTCATACTTCGGTTTTTCTTCAGCACGAATGGCCAGCTGTTTTGGAATGGGCTTGGGAAGCTCATCCACAATGGCCTCAAGGACCTGCTGCGCACGTTTATAAGCGGCGTTCGATGCCTGCTCGTCTTCGTCGGCAAGTGCATCCGCCGCCTGTTTATAGGCCTTGGCTGCAGACTCAAGGGCAAGAGCAGTCTCCCGGAAACGACGTGCGCGGATCTTATTTTCAGAGGCTAAGAGATCAGTTTCCATGGCGTTATCTTTCTCACTTTCCATTGTCTGGGCTTACCCAGCCCGCCTCTACCCAGTGCGTGCGGATCTTGCTGATGGGCCAGGCAATTAGTCGCCTGCCTACCGTATCCGGGAGCACCTGCTCGGTCAGGTGGTCAAGCCACTCCCCACCATTTGCGACACGACGACCGAGATCTTCCGTTAAGACTCTTTGGGGTTCGAAAAATTCCAGCTCCCCCGCAATCGTCGACGCTGTTGGTCCTGAAATTCGATCATGAAACGATGCCCAGTGTCGACCACGGAGCCCCTGTTTCACTTGATTCAACTCAAACTCGATGCGCTCAATGGTCTTATTGGGCTGATAACGCAGTTGCCCAAGGACGTTACAGAACAGCACTGCGTGGTGTGGATGGCGGGCAAGCAGTGCGGGTAGTACTCGCTCAAACGTTGAGGGCACCCATACCTGCTCTTGGCCTGCAACGCTTGGGTGTCGCTTTAGAAAAATCTTCTCAGCGAGCGGATCTGGGTCGACTGCGACGACGCTTGGGAATCGGTCGAGGAAACCTGACTTGGGAAGGCACCAGCCACCGCTTGGGCCGATGAGCAGCAGCCCGCTGGTCGCCTTGGGGTTACTGTCGCGAAGTGTGAGTTCCCAGTCGAGTAAGAACTGTTCAATTCGACCAAGGAAGTTTGCCCACAGACCTCGATGACGAAAGACTGCCTTGGCATGCCAGGCCAGTCCGCCACTAACAGAGATTAGCCCTGGGTCACTCAAAGACAATCATCTTGGCTTCTAACTTATCCAAGACGTGGATTGCTTCTTCTTGAGTGGCGCGGAAAGCGCCATCCGGATAGAGCCCCTGCATCACCATGGCGTGTTTTTTCGCTTCAAGGTGGCCAAGGCGGCCGGCGATAAACAGGTATTTGAAGGCTTCGAAGTCGTCCTTTTTGGCATAGGTGCCATCGATATGTTGCTTGGCGATCAGGTAGACCGCTTCGATCGAACCATGCTCAAAAGCGTTGTGGAGCAGGTTCATGATGTTAGATGGTGTCGCCAGTGGCAGGTGCTTGCCATCGCCCATGTAGAGCTTAGCCAGCGCGACATACGCCTGGGGGACTTCCATATTGCAGGCGAGGTTAAACATCTCGACTGCTTTTTCTAAATTCCGAATGCTGTAGGGGGCGCGCCAGTAAAGAATGCCCAGGTTGAACGTCGCCTGTTCATTGCGGTTTTTCATCTCTTCGGTCATGTGCTTTTCGACAATGGTGATCTCTTCTTCAAGCAGCTGCTTGTTCAG
>JACCEE010982375.1_pt1 | contig 17194 bp, 12 predicted proteins | sample 7449931 | NCBI WGS metagenome assembly JACCEE01 (sample SAMN15323457, study PRJNA562643) | freshwater metagenome | isolation source: river surface water | place: USA:Blue River Watershed | collected 2017-08-19 | reverse complement strand
CGACCACGGCAACAAGATCAGGTTCGGCACGGTGTTGAAAAAAGTCAGGCAGTTTGAGCATTATTGACACATCTTTTGGTTAAGAGGATGTACGGAAGCGAATGTTCGATTATTATACAGGCTATCAGGGCGTAAGACATAGCCAATCCCTATATATCACGCGGCATTCCACAGTTCCATGTTAAACTTAATTGATACTCATGCACATTTTGATGATGTGAGTTTTGCAAGCGATAGAAGCGAAGCTTTACAGCGCGCCCATGCTGTCGGAGTCATTGCACAAATAGTGCCTGCGATTAATTTCGCCCAGTGGGAAAATTTACGCGCGGTGTGTCAGCAGCATGCAGGTTTATATCCTGCCTATGGTTTGCATCCTGTGTTTCTTGCAGAACACGAACCAGCGCATTTAGTCGCTTTAGTGGATTATTTAACCCAAGAGCAGCCGATTGCAGTGGGTGAATTTGGTTTGGACTATTATTTAACCGAACTGGATCGCGTTAAACAGCAACAGTTTTTTATTGAACAACTGGCAATTGCCCAACAGTTTAAATTGCCTGTGATTTTGCACGCCCGCCGTGCCGTGGAAGAAGTAATTAATCAATTGCGCAAATTTCCCAGCGTGCGCGGCGTGATTCACAGCTTTTCAGGCAGCGTGCAACAGGCGAAAAAATTGCTAGACTTAGGTTTTTACATGGGATTTGGTGCACCAATTACTTATGTAGGTGCGCATAATTTGCAACGCTTAGTGCGTTATTTACCCTTAGAAAATATTTTGATTGAAACCGACGCGCCTGATCAGCCGTCAACTTAGCGCCGACATCAGCGCAATGAACCCGCATATTTACCCGAAGTTTTAAGCGCACTGGCAGCACTCCGTCAACAAAGCATTGAAAAAGTGGCTGCTGTCACCACTGCCAACGCTATACGCCTATTTTCATTACCCTTATGAGCGAATCTTTCTTTACCCGAACTGAAATTTTATTGGGGCAACCTGCCTTAACTGCCCTGTGTGAGCACCATATTTTAATCGCAGGTCTTGGCGGAGTCGGTAGTTTTGTTGCCGAAGCCTTGGGGCGGGTCGGCATTAAAAAGCTGACTTTATTGGATCATGACGTGGTTGGGGCTTCTAATTTAAACCGCCAATTAGTGGCGTTGAATTCCACTGTGGGACAGCCAAAAACTGAAATCATGGCGGCGCGGCTGCGGGATATTAATCCCAAGATTGAATTGGATATTCGCACGCAATTTTTAGAAAAAGAGCTGGCGGTTGAATTTGTGCAACAAGGGCAGTTTGATTTTGTGGTGGATTGTATTGATTCCATCGCCTGCAAAGCGGCGTTAGTGGCGGCTTGTTTACAGTTAAATGTGGCGGTGGCTTCGAGCATGGGCGCGGGCAATCGTTTGGATGTGACTAAAGTGAAAGTTGCGCCGCTGAAAAAAACCCATCAATGCGCTCTTGCCCGTGAATTGCGTTCACAGTTGCGCAAAATGAATATGCCCTTGACGCATCCTGTGGTTTTTTCGTCAGAAATTGCACGTCAGCCTTTGCCACATCAACCTGTGTCGGGCGATGTTGGCGGTCGTCCGCGTGCGGTGAATGGCACAATTTCTTATATGCCTGCGCTGTTTGGGATGATGTTGGCGGGCGTGGTGGTGAATCAGTTGTTGGAGAAAGGGAAGTAGTTGAATTTAATTTAGACGGAGTTTTCAGACCTGCTAGGTTTTAGAAACCCAGCAGCTCTCATGCTTGATTTAAACCTAAGCGACGGGTGATCACCTAAAACGTTTTCTTATCCTAAACTGAGGTTTCATCAAGCACCTCTACACAATTAGCTTGCACAAATTAACGAGCGATCCCGATTAAACTCCACAATAAAGCGTGCTCCTTTTCCCAATTCACTTTCACACCACACTTCACCGTGCAGGGCAGTGACCAGCTTTTTCACAATGAATAAGCCCAAACCCGTGGAATGTTCGCCGCCTGTGGGTTTTGCACTCAGGCGGGTAAATTTGCCAAAAAGTTTCGCCCGATCGCTTTCACTCAAGCCAGGTCCTTCGTCTTGAATTTCACAGCGTACTTTGTCCTCAGCGGTAATACTCAGATAAACATAAATATTATGTGCAGGCGGCGAATATTTAATCGCATTAGAAAGTAAGTTTTCTAAGATTTCCTGCATAATATTTTCATCCACATACACCAACGCAGGCATACTACTGACCTGAATTTTAAGCTGTTTCAATTGAGCGCGTTCCGAATAACAGCTCACCACTGTTTTAAGCAAAGGCTGTAAATCCAAATGGCTCAATTTCAGCTCAAGTTCCCCCGACTCGATTTTATTGACATCCAATAAATTGCTGATTAACACCAACATATTTTGGGCAGAACTCTCAATCATGCCTGAATAATCCACTATTTTTTCAAGGCTGACCTGTCCTGAAACATTGCGCAGGATGTCTGACAAACCCAAAATACAAAACAGCGGATTTTTTAAATCGTGGGCGACAATGCCCAAAAACTCATTTTTTTCCTGATTGAGGCGTAATAAATCCTGATTTTTAGCTTCAATTTCTTGGCTGTAAAGCAAAGCAATATGTTTTGCCTCTTGTTCTTGAGCAAGGCGTAAGCGGTTTAAAGCAATTTGCTTGCGTTCGGTAATATCCCGAATCAGCACTTGAATATAAATATGTTGATTAAATTCAACCCGATTAAAACTGACTTCTGCATCAAATACATTGCCGTCTTGCTTAGCGTAAATCCATTCAAACTCAAATGATTGCATCTCACCTGATAAGCTTTGCATAATCCACTCGTGCATCTGAGTCACCGAATCCTGTCCTGCCATTTGGGTTGGCGGTGAAAGCAAATCGAGGGTTTTCCCCACAATCCACGCCCGATGACAAGCAAATAATTCCAAAGCTTTCAGATTGCATTCCACAATTATTTCTTGCTCGATAATCAAAATGGCATCATTGGCATTGTCAAACAAAGTGCGGTAACGATTCTTTTCTTCTTGCAATTCGTTATTGATGGCTTCCAAACTTTCAAAGGCGGTTTTCAAGGCTTCAGCCGAGCGTAGCAACTTCACAAATTCATCTTGTTTGGTAGAAAACTCAGTAGGTAGGTTAAATTCATCTTGTGGCGGGGGCGCGATTTTTACAGTGTGTTGCGCATGTTTCACCAACCAAAACATACCCGCTAAACTTATCAAAGCAGATAGTCCGAATATCCAGTTAAGACTGCCAGGGCGTTCATAACTGAATACCATAAAACTCAACACAAGCATTCCGAGACCTGCTTTAAACAAGCCATGACGTACGAAAGAGACGGTTTCAGGCAGCATAATTTTGTGCTCCATAATTTCATAACTAATTCAGGGATATTTACCCTAAATCCTTCAAAGAATAAGAGCAGCATAATCCTTAGTTTTGACAAAAACATTACCCTGAATAACTGTGTTTTTAAGATTATGGAAATAAATCACGCTAAAAAGGCTGTCATATTTGTAGAAGTTACGAGTTTAAATATTAATTCTTTTATTTACAATAAGTTAGTATTTTGCACTGCATGACCGTGTTTTCAGTAAAGTCAAATAGTTAGCGATTCAACTGCGTAACTCTTAATCTGTTCAATATCAGTGGGTAATCCTGTTTAATTCGGATACTCTTGAAAATCCTGCTTTTGGCAATCAGTAAGCTAAAATGCCAGGGCGTGTCATCAAATAAGTTTTAACATAGCGTGTTTAAAAATCTTTAAAAAAGCCCCCAACCCCCTAAAGGGGGCTAAACACAAAATATTTGTTGAGTGTTTAAAGTCCCCTTTAGGGGATTGAGGGGCTTCTTTAGCGGTTAATGCTTATTTGATGACACGCCCTAGGAAGTCGTGCGAAATATTATGAGGAGGATTTAGAAACGGCGTGACAGCTTGATCTAAATAATTTTTTGCCCGTCACTTTCATGCTAAGTTGTACACTAAGTTGTCTCGATAATGGGGCATATTGTGATAATCATTAAGGGGGCTGATTGCCAACGCCTTCCCAAAACCCACGAAATTACCCGCACTAGGCATACTTGCGTAATTCTTGCTTGTTTCGTAGCTTATCACCCTCACGCCCCCTCATAAAAGGCTATGTTCATGGACACCACTCCCCAATTAATCGACAAATTCAACCGCAAAGTGAATTATTTACGTCTTTCCGTTACCGACCGTTGTGATTTTCGATGCGTGTATTGCATGAGCGAAGACATGCAGTTTTTACCCCGCGCCCAATTATTAACCCTTGAAGAAATGGAAGTGCTGGTGCGGGCTTTTGTTGAACTGGGCGTGAGCAAAGTACGCATTACAGGCGGCGAGCCTTTAGTGCGCAACAATATCATGCAATTATTTCAAGGCTTGGGAAAACTAGAAAATTTGAAAGAATTGGTACTGACCACCAACGGTTCACAATTGGCAAAATTGGCAGTGCCTTTGTATGAAGCAGGGGTCAAACGGATTAACATCAGTTTGGACAGCCTGCAAGCCGCGCGCTTTCAAAAAATCACCCGCGTTGGGAAACTAGACAGCGTGCTGCGTGGCATTGATGCAGTTTTGCCTTTGGGTTTCAAACGGATTAAATTAAACACCGTGATTATGAAACATCGTAATGAAGATGAAATTGTGGATTTGGTAAACTTTGCAATTGCACAACACATAGACATCAGCTTTATTGAAGAAATGCCCTTGGGCGAAATCAGTGAGCATGCACGCAATGAAGCTTATTATTCCAGTGATGAAATTCGCCGCGATTTGGAAGAAGTTTTTAGCTTAATTCCAACCACAGAAACTACGGGAGGGCCCGCACGTTACTATCAAATTGCCAACACTGCCACCCGCGTCGGTTTTATCTCGCCCCACAGTCACAATTTTTGTGAATCCTGTAATCGGGTGCGTGTCACGCCTGAAGGGCGTTTATTGCTGTGTTTAGGACAAGAACATTCGGTAGATTTGCGCCGTGTATTACGCGCCCATCCTTTGGACACCGCGCCGCTGAAACAAGCCATTATCGACGCGATGGCAATTAAACCCAAAGGACACGATTTTAATTTAGAACGTCAACCCCAAATCTTACGTTACATGAACATGACGGGAGGCTAAACTCCCTCTCTGCCCACACACTAAAGAATAAAATTTATGAAGGATATAGAACAACTACTGCAAAATAATAAGGCATGGTCGGAAAAAGTCCGCACCAAGCACCCCGACTTTTTCCCAAAGCTTGCCAAACAACAAAGTCCGCAATTCCTCTGGATAGGTTGTTCGGACAGTCGCGTGCCAGCCAATCAAATCACGGGGCTATTACCGGGTGAAATTTTTGTGCACCGTAATATTGCTAACCTGGTGATTAATACCGATATTAATCTATTGTCAGTGTTGCAATTTGCCATTCAAGTGTTGAAAGTACGGCATATTATCGTCTGTGGACATTATGGCTGTGGCGGGATTAATAATGCGTTGCAGCGCAGCACCACGGGAATTATTGATTTTTGGCTGAATAATATCCGCGATACTTATCGCAAACATGCCCCCTTATTCACCCCCGAGATGTCCGAAATCGAGCGGCTAAATTTGCTGACTGAGTTAAATGTGAAACAACAAGTCGAAAACTTGGCAAATTGCAGCATTATTACGGACGCATGGAAGCAAGGACAAGCCTTGCATTTGCACGGTTGGATTTACAGCATTCAAGATGGAATTGTTCAAGATTTAGGCATCACGCAGCAGGGTGAGCCGAGCACGTAACTTATACCAAAGGATGTGGGGCAATCGTAAAGTATTCTTGTTGCAATAAATCAGTAAACTCTTGATAAGGTAAGGGCTTACTAATATAAAATCCTTGAATTTCATCACATAAATGATGACGCAAGAAATTTAATTGCCCCTCAGTTTCCACGCCTTCTGCAATGACGGACAGGTTTAAATTATGCGACATGTCAATAATCACTTTCGTAATCGTGGTGTTATCTTCGTCCAGATTTAAATCACTGATAAAAGATTGATCTATTTTTAAGGTATCAACGGGGAATTTACGTAAGTAATTCAGTGAAGAATAACCCGTTCCAAAATCATCGATTGAAACCCGTAGCCCCAACATTTTTAATTTTGCCAGCACCTGCTGGGCGGTTTGAACATTGCCCATCAAGGTGCTTTCAGTAATTTCCAAATCTAAACATTCAGGCGGCAACGCGGTGCTGTGTAAAATATTTTGCACAAATGACACAAAGTGCGGGGTTTGAAATTGCTGTGCAGAAATATTCACCGCCACCCGAATCCGTGGTAAACCTTGCTTAAACCATTGATTGACTTGCTCACACGCCACCCGCAGCACCCATTCACCAATCGGCACAATCAAGCCAGTTTCTTCTGCCAAGGGAATAAAATCCCGAGGGCTGACTAAACCGCGTTGCGGATGTTGCCAACGAATTAAGGCTTCAACCCCGCATAATTTACCGCTGTGCAAATCAATTTGTGGCTGATAATACACTTTAAACTGTTGATTCATTTGCTCGACATCAGAAATCACGCGCCGCAAGTTATTTTCCAATGCCAATAATTCAGCGGCTTGAACATTCATCGCGGGCTTGTAAAACTGATAGCCATTGCGTTCTTTATTTTTGACCCGATACATCGCGGTTTCAGCATTGCTGAGCAAAGTATCGGTATTTTGTCCGTCGCTTGGGAACAGGCTAATTCCCAAACTGATGGTGAAGAAAAATTCTTGTTGATGATAATTGAAGGGTTCAGAAAAACAGCGTACCACCATTTCTGCCATTTTCGCGACACGGTCGATGCTGTCCAATTGGGTTAAGAGCAGCGCGAATTTGTCGCCACTGATACGTGCCAAAGTATCTTGACGCGGAATCTGACTGACGAGGCGCGTGGCAATTTCTTGGAGTAATTTGTCCCCCGCCGAATAGCCTAAACTGTCATTAATGGTTTTAAAACGATCAATATCTAATAACATCACCGCGCCAAATTCGCCCGACTCGCCCACTTGTGCCAACGCGTTTTGTAGGCGTTCATCGAATAAGGTGCGATTCGGTAATTGGGTTAGAGTGTCGTAATAAATCAAATCTTCAAATTGTTTTTCACGAATTTTAAGTTCGGTAATATCTTCTTCCACGGCGAGAAAATGGGTAATGTGTCCTTCTTTGTTTTGCACGCTGGAGATGAACGCATTGACCCAATAAAAACCGCCCCCTTTTTTGCAGTTTAGAAATTGTCCGCGCCATTCTTTGCCGCTGAGCAAGGTGTCCCACATTTCAACATAGCGTTGTTTGCTGGTGAAGGTACTTTTAAAAATACGCGGCGTTGCGCCAATTAATTCGGTTTCGCTGTATTCAGACAAGCGCACCACGCTGGGGCTGACATATTCAATAATGCCTTCAATCGAAGTAATCACGATTAAAATCGGGCTGTGCTCGACGGCGTGGGAGAGTTTGCGCAGTTTGTCTTCGATTTCTAGCTGTTGATTAATATGCCCTTCAATATTTTCCAGCAACTGATTGGTGACGGTGATTAAATAACCGAATTCGTCGTGTTGATGCTCGAGTAGGTGAGGAAGGCGGGCGCGTTGCGGATTTTCTAAATCCATTTTTGCTAAAGCCCCACTCATACGTGCCAGAGGATAGGTAATTGCACGATGAAATAGCCAAAATAATAACACCCCAAACAACAGGCTGCGGGTTAATTCTGAGGTTAAAAACACTTGGGCGCGATGAATGAAACGTTCTCCAAGCACGTAGGGATCAATCCCAATTTCCAATAATCCAACTTGCCGCTGATAAGGATTGAGCAATAAAGAATGTAAATTACTGGTGAGCATGTCGGAGGTGTATAACAATTGATGCAACGCGCTGGGTTCACCAAATAAGGCGTAAATCAGATGGGCGTAAGATTTTGTTTTTGTAGGTGATTGCCAGTCAATCAGACTGATATTAGAATCATCAAATAAACGAATTTTATGGACAAACGGATGGTCTTTTAAGCTTTCTACGACATATTGCGCAAGTTCACGGTCGGCGAGTTGTGCCGCCTTTGCCGCAGGATAACGAATGGTTTGGCTTAAGTTTTTGAGATCGGTTTCAAGTTGAGCGCGTTCTTCTAAAAGCCCTAAGTAAATTTCTATGCCGCCCGAAAAAAAGCCTAAACACAGCGCAATCAACACGACATACTTTGCTTGTCGAAAAGCAAGGCGTTTTCCGAGGGGAATTGCTCCCTCATGCTTATGATTAGGTTTGTTAATGTCCACGGATACGCTGTAATCGCCCAAAAGTAAAGCTGTTGTGTAATATTTTACTACACTTCCTGAGAAATGAAGGACTGTTGCCTGATTCTTTCTCTATGCAAGTAAACAAGCTCTTTGTTTTTGTAAAGTTACAAACATTTAAAAAGCTATTTCACCCTCGTGTGCAAATATCAAACCAAAATTTTTATTCCAATTCCCCAGTCACATGCGGGTGAATTATTTTTAGTCGTGCTCAAAAATGAGACTAATGCAGACTGAACTCTCCCATTCTGAAAATCATGGGTATCTACATCTATTTAACCTGAGTTCGGGATAAAATTTAGTCGTAGGGTGGAATAGCGTAGCGTATTCCACCATGAAGCGTAATAGTTCTAGTTGGAGTTAGTTAAAGTAGGTTGGGTTAGCCTAAGCTAACCCAACGAAAGGAGTTCAGTTGGGTTGCCGTTGGCAGCCCAACCTACGAGGCTTAACTTAACTGACTGTTTTTTTTAAAACTTCCAATCGGTTCTACACAAGATGCTCTTGTTTCAACAAGTTTAGCGTCTTCTCCGAAACCGTGGACAATTCCATTTTATAAGCCAAGAATTGCATCAAAGCGATACCCAATAACCAGAATAAAATCTGCCACGTCCAAATTGATGGAATTCCAAACCACCAAGTTTGTGGTTGATCAGGATGTCCAAAAATTGTATTTCCAATCATCGTGCCTGGCCCTATTGCCAATAAAAACCACGTCAAACTTGCAAACCACGCCCACGGAATCCAAGCACGTTTTACCTCAGGCAAGCGTAAATTGTCTTGTAAAAATTGATGAAAGCCTTGACGATGCGCAGTTTGTTCCGCATTTTGAGTGAGCGCGGAAATCAGCACAGCACAGGTAAAATTCACGGCAATGCCCCAGCCCGCCGCATGAATGGTTAAGGGCCAACGTCCCCACGAAGTGAAATAAACGCCCCAAGCTTCGGTTAAAGTCACGGTAATAATTCCCGCAATTAAGCCTGTAATCACCCCTGCACGGGTCAACCACCGCCACCAACACAAACCCAATAAGGCGGGATACATTTGTAAACCATAAGCCACTGCGCCCCCGCCTAATAATACTAAAGCGTCCGTGGTTTGCATTGCCAAAGCAAGCGATGCCAAAGTAATCAACACCACGCCCAAACGCCCCACAATACGCTGTTGTGTCGGGCTTGCATTGCGCAAAAAATAATATTGCAACACATCATGCGTCAACATATTACCCGCAGTCGAAAGATAAGCGGAGGCGGTGGATTGCATTGCTGCCAACGCACACACTGCCAAAATCGCCAGTAACCACGGCGCGTAATCTCCGACAATATAAATCAGTTGCGGCACGAGCATTTCTGACTGTGCAGGCGAGTCCATTAAATCTTTTCCCAATAAACCCGCGCTCATTACATTGTTTACTAATTCAGGATGCTGGGTTAAGAAAATCAAATCCGCGCCCAGAAAATGCCCACCTATCCCTAAAATTGCGGAAAATACAACTAATACCAAGCCCACCACCAATGAAGAAGCCCAAACTTGTTGCGGGGCAAAAATTTTGGGATTACGGTTTGACAAGGCCCACATCGAGAACGCGGGCGAGGCTTGAATTCCCATCATTCCCAACAAATAAGTGAAAATCATCGAACTAGTCCACGCACCCCCGACTGCCGCCTCTCCCCGACTCACCCACTGTGAAAGTCCGGGCACAGCAACATAATGACTATAGCCTTCGGGGGTGCGAATCGGGTCAGAACTGACCAAGGCAGCAATGCCCATGCGGAACTTGTCTACACCACCGACAAAATACAACACAATCCCGCCCAACAGCACAATCCCTGCAATCAGCAAAAACAATTGCAAGGTGTCCACATAAATCGCGGATTTCAGCCCTCCGAAGGCGACATAAACCAGCAGCACGAATGCCAGCATCATCATGCCGTCGTCAATGCCCAGCAGCCCATCGGTGAGTACATTGAATAAAAAACCTGCGGCGCGTAATTGCACGCTGAGATAGGGAATTGAAAACATGAGGGCGACCAAAATCACGCATAACCGCATGATGTTTGACTGAAAATAGCTGGCAAACATTTCGGAAGGTGTGCTAAATCCAAAATGTCGCCCAATCAGCCACTGGCGTTTTACCAAAAGCACGCCCGTAAAGGGGATGAGAATGGCGTAAAAGGCGGCATAACCGTAGGGGAAGCCTTCGCGATACAATAAGCCGGGATGCCCAATAAACGTCCAGCCTGAGAAAGAAGTCGCTGTCGCCGCCAAAGTAAACACCCATAACGGAATCGGATTGTCAGCAACGGGAGAACTGGACATGCGTTCTTCGGTAAAAGTCTGCTTAATGCCATAAAATACACAGTATGACCAATAAAATGCCACTAAGATAAATAACCAAATAATTTTAGGGTCCATCTGTCCTGTCTCTCGTTCCCGATAACTGTGCTTAACCGCCTAAATATGCGGAAAGAGCCTGTATGAGCTGTGGCTGGGGGTAGTCGTAAAATACCCCATAATTTTTTTCACTATCTGCCTGAATTCCACGCAAAAATAAATAATAAACACCCCCAAAATGCTGTTCATAATCATAATTGGGGAGACGGTGGCTTAAATACCGATGTAATGCCACCGTATATAAATAATATTGCCACACATAGCGTTCTCGTTTCATAACTTGTGCCAATTGAGGACGCGCGTAATCTTCAGGGCGATAACCTAGAAAGTGTGATTTATAATCGATGAGATAATATCGCCCTTCCCAGCAGCAAACCATGTCAATAGTACCCGTCATAAAACCTTGCATCGGCTTGAAATTGAGGCGGTCGAGCAGGGATAAATCCAAGTCGGGGGTGGATAACTGATGTTCTTGGAAAATTTGGCTCACACCTTGGGAGTCAATCGGGCGCAAAGGATAGAAAAATGTCAATTCATTCAGCCGATTTTCGTGCGTTATCGTGGCTAAAACTAAATTGCCAAATTTTCCCGCCAAGGGCGCGTGCAGCACAGTTTGTAGCCATGCCGATAACACCAGCTCCCAAGGCTCTTCCGATTTTTTGGGCTGTTTAGACGCTTCCGTCTTTTCAGTATAATCATACTTTTTCAGTAGTTCAGATAATATGCTGACATCAGGCTTGTTAAAATTGAGTTTTTCAAAGAGTTCATGTAGCAATAAACCCGCCCGTCTTCCCTTGTGAAAACTGAAAATTGACGGTGCAGCATTGGGATTTTCAGGCAAAGCTTGTGAAGGCAGGACGGAATTTTCATCATAGCCAGAAAGTTCACTGGCTTCAAAACTGCCCTGATGTGCTAAGGCACTAAAACTGCTAACTTTCCAAGTTTGCTGAATTTGCCCCGTGAAGGTGCGGGCGGTTAAATTAGGCGTGATTTCTGCCAATTTCTGATAAGGTTTTTTGGAGGCTTCTGAATCTAAAGTTAATTTAATCATCGTCTGCTTAGAATTTTCAACCAAATCCGCTAATCTTTTGCTAATCACACTTTCACTTAAAGCGGTGCTGTCCTCTTTGCCCTTTTTATCCCCATCGTCCAGCAGATGGCGTTTAATGCCCTCAATTGCAGAATTATGCAACAAGTGCCCTAAAGGTGATTTGTCCGCATTTTTAAACGCGCCCCACACCAAATAACAGCGATTTTTCGCGCGCGTCACTGCAACATAGAATAAACGTAGACTTTCCGCCAATTCTTCACGCGCCTTGTCTTCGCGATGTTCGATTTTATCGCCCTGAAGATTCAGCGTTAACAGATTATCTTTTTCAGTGTCATGAAATAAAATGGCACGCTCGAGGTTAGATTTTTTCTTGCTAATACTGGGTAAATTCATTTCCCAACTGTAGGGACAAAATACAATAGGATATTCCAAACCTTTACTTTTATGAATCGTGACAATTTTTACTAACTTCTCATCACTTTCTAAACGTAATTGATGTTCATCGCTGCTGGTTTCGGTTTCATTGCGTTGCGCTGCCAACCAATTGCACAATGCCGCCATCGAAAACTTTTCAGTGACGACCGTTTGTTGTAAGACCTCGCCTGCATGCAACACGTTGGTTAAACGCCGTTCGCCATCAGGATACGCTAACAAACGCGTGCTGATTTGTTCTTGTAATAGCAATTTACGAAACATTTGGATAAAACCCTTCGTTTCCCAAATACTGTTATAGTCTTGGAACGACTTAATTCGTTGTTGCCATTGGGCTTCATCGTGCATCAGGCTATACAAAGTTTCTGCTGTCACGCCCAATAATTCTGTTGCCAGCGCGGCACGCACATGGGCTTCTTGCTGTGGATAGGCAATCGCGAGCAAAATACGTTCAATTTCCTCGATTTCATGCGAGGCAAACAGGCTTTCTTGACTGTATAAAACGCAGGGAATGCGGTATTTTCCCAGTGTTTTTTGCATAGTACGGGCTTGTTCATTGGTGCGCACTAAAATGGCAATATCACCGCCCGTTAACGCTTTTTTACCCAAACATACTTTTTTCTCAGTATCGAGTAAGCTGACAATTTCCGCAGCAACAGCTTCCGTGATAAATGTCTGTAGCTTATCTTTATTACGGATTGCATCAGCAACTTCCCAAAATACCAGCGGTTCACGGGTCTCGCCTGCAAACGTGAGGCGATTTTGTTTACCTTCGGGGGCTTTAGCCATATTGAAGGGAATTTGTGCAAAAATAAACGGATTGGAATATTTAGAAGATTCGGGATGTTTGGGATATGCCGTAAATATCTGATTGACGGCATCAATCAAACCCGCTTCGGAACGCCGATTCACACTTAAGGTATAGCGTTTTTCGGCATTATTACAGGCATCTAAATAAGCAAAAATGTCTGCGCCCCGAAAACTGTAAATTGCTTGTTTTGGATCACCAATAAAAAACAAAATTGGGTTGTCGCAATTGCTAAAAACCTGATAGAAAATCTTGTATTGTACGGGGTCAGTGTCTTGAAATTCATCAATTAAGACTGCGTAATATTTATCACGCATTAACTTCCCTAAACTTTCCCCTTTGGCACTTTGCAGGGCTGCATATAAATTATTTAGCAAATCATCAAAGGACTGGATATTAAGCTGCTGTTTTTTAGCCTGTAATTCTGTTTTTGCCTGCTTCAATAAGGCAAATTTTAATGCCAGCAGTTGCTTTTCAAAACACTCAATTAAGCGCGTGTGTGTATTGAGTAAGAACTCACAACTATCAAAAAATAGGTGTTGTGGTGGATTATTGCCTTTTTTAACATTGGCTTTCATAAAACTCGTGGTCAGTTTTAGAAAGAATTCGGGAATAATTAAACTGGGTTGATTATTGAAATAAATTGACAGCTCGGCAAACCATTTTGGAAAAGAATCTTTACGGTAAATATTTCCCTTTAAACTCTCTTGAGTCTTCAATAAATCTTCAATTTCGGGGCGTGCTGTTGCCCACAACTTTTGAGCGGCGTGAAAAGCTTGTCTGTATGCGGTTTCATCTGCTTGGGTGTCACGCAGGACGGGGGGAGGGTCTGGAATGATTTTTAAATTGGGTTGCGTCAAGTAACGTTCGTTACTTAAGAAATCTTTAACCAAATCAAACGGCGTTTTGTAGGATTTTTGCACATATTGAATCAGCAAAGGCGAGGCACGATAAAGCTGTTGTCGCCAAAAATCTTGGACACATTCCCGCAGCAGGGGCGCGATATTTTTCTCGAGCTTGGTGTCAAATAAAATGCCGCTTTCAAAAGCATGGTCTTGCAACATTTTTCTGCAAAAACTATGAATTGTAAAAATACCTGCTTCGTCAAAGCCGCGCAGCGCATCGTCTAAAGATTTCATGGCTTGTTCTTTTGCTTCAGACTGATGCGGATAACGTTTGTTGAATTCAGCAATATTGCTGTCTTCGCTGGTATTACGTTGCATCGCGGTTAAAGTTTCGCGTAGCCGCGCCCGAATACGATCCCGTAGTTCTTTGGTGGCGGCATCGGTGAAAGTGACTACCAGAATTTTGCTGACTGGAATTTTTTTCTCAACCACAAGCCGCGTAAACAAGTGGGCGATGGTGTAGGTTTTACCTGTGCCCGCGCTTGCGGCAATCAGGTTTATCCCCGTCAATGGGCTGTTAAATAAGTCAAATTCTTGATCTTGATTGTTCATGAGGGGACATTTCAGAAGGGTTGAGAAAAATTAGCGGTTAAAAATGAGGCTCATCACCCATTTGCGAGCCAGTGGCATGAGATAAGCCATCGTGGGCGGCGCAAGCAGCAGGGCAAGCAGGAAGCTTTGAAACCAGTGATAGAAAAAATGCGTGTCCCAATTGAGCAATAGTAAGCTAATGCCGAGCGACATCACCAACGCCATGCCGCAGGCTTTGGCGAATAAGACTGTTATTTCAACTCGAAAATCACCACGCATCATTATGCACTCTCAATCAGGAAAAAATTGTTTATCTAATAATTGTTCCATACGGTAGGGACAATATTCAGGAAAAGCGGTGGCTGGTAAACCTGTTTCGTCACACGCAATTTCCAGTGCGTCGGCGAAAGTTTCATGAATACCTTCATCATACAAATATCTCTTAAGACTGGGGCTGTCTTTGAGCAATTTTTCAATTTGTCTACGCTGTTCCTTGATGGTGAGTTCCCAACTTTTGGAGCGAAAACTGACTTGATATTGCCATTTGAGCAGGTGCATCAGTAAAACGGTTAAACGACTGAGTAATGCGCGTTTGTCATGTTTGCCCATGCTTTCTAATTCTTCCGCAATGTTTAAAATGTCCGCTTCACTTAAGTTGCCCTCGCGCAATAGTTGAGCATTTTGCAGCGTCCATGCAAAAAAATCTTGTTCGTATAATGCCGTATTTTTCATCGGGTTTACCTCTATTCCTACACCAAGAATACAACATTTCAGGATAGGTAATTATGGCATAAGATTTTATGTGAATGTTGCAGCGTTTAGTTAAAGTAGGTTGGGTTAGCCTAAGCTAACCCAACGAAAGAAGTTTAGTTGGGTTGCCGTTGGCAGCCCAACCTACGATGCTACTACAAATATTTCTTATCCCGAACTCAGGTTATTGTAAATAAAGCTTTGATGATTTCAACTGCGCCACACCTAAATACAAATATCTCTTGTGTGTTAAATCCCCTGTAGAAAATTGAAAGCTTCAATAAAGATTTTTAAACGCCTGCTGCACTGCAACGTGCTATTTCCATGATTTAAAATTCAAATCAGGCTAATTTACGATTTTTTAATATTTAACCTATGTTAATTTTTTGCTGTCAACGACATAATTCCTAGTATAAATTAAGTGTTTAGCGCATTGTCGCTCAAAAAACCTCCTCGCTAGTTTTACATCTAAAACACTCACCTCGAAAACTTGTAGCCTTTACGACAAAACCCTTGTTAGCGCAGGTGTAGGTCTACAATATTGCAGTGCGACATGCTTAGCTAACTCTCTAATTTTAATCATGAAAATCTCTTAAAAATGCAATGGCATGTTTGATGCTTCCCCCTATTGAAACCCTCGTATATTCAATCCTCTCATTAAGGACAATCCACTATGACTGAATACCTGTTGCTACTGCTCACAACTGTGCTGATCAACAACGTGGTGTTAAGTAAATTCTTAGGCTTATGCCCCTTCATGGGCGTTTCCAACAAGCTGGATACTGCATTAAGCATGGGCTTGGCAACGACCTTTGTGATCACGGCGGGACAAGTTGCAAGTTGGGCATTAGAACATTTCATCATCACCCCTTATGACATTGGCTTTTTAAGAATTTTGTCATTCATCGTGGTAATTGCTGCTTTAGTGCAATTGACAGAAATGTTTATTCATAAAACCAGTCCCGTGCTCTATCAAAAACTCGGGATTTTCTTACCCCTCATCACCACCAACTGCGCAGTGTTAGGGATTCCCTTATTGAGCGTTGAATCTCACCACGGCTTTATTCAAAGCGTGATGTACGGTTTTGGTTCTGCGGTCGGTTTTACCTTGGTTTTAGTAATTTTTGCAGGTTTACGTGAACGTTTAGCCATTGCCACCGTGCCCGCCACCTTTGCAGGCTCTCCGATTGGCTTTATTACCGCAGGTTTGCTTGCCATGGCCTTTATGGGCTTTGGCGGTTTGAGTTTCAAATAACGCATTTTTAAGACCTCGAAATTTAACAGGAGAAAACATCATGTTTGCAGCTGTTGTGAGTTTAACCGTGTTGGGAATCAGCTTGGGCTTTGGCTTAGGTTATGCCGCACGGATTTTGAAAGTAGAAGTCAGCCCTATCGTTGAAGAAGTCTCTGCGATGATGCCCGGTTCACAATGTGGACAATGCGGTTATCCCGGTTGCCGTCCCGCCGCAGAAGCGATTGTGCGCGGTGATGCCCCGATTACGATTTGTCCTCCCGGTGGCAGAGCTTTAGCGGAAGATTTAGCCGCAAAATTAGGGGTTGCGGTCAACCTCTCCGATTTAGCAGAGCATGTTCCCATGTTGGCGCGGGTTAATGAAGCCACTTGTATCGGTTGCACCCGTTGCTTCAAATCTTGCCCCACAGATGCCATTGTCGGCGCACCTAAGCAATTACACATGGTGATTCAAGATGCTTGCACAGGGTGTGGCGCATGTGTCGATGTCTGCCCCACTGAATGCTTACAACTCCACCCCATTAAAGAAACCTTGCGTACTTGGAAATGGACCAAGCCTGAAGCTGGATTAGTGGCTGCCTAGTTTTTTGATATAAATCACTCTTAATTTGAGTAATTTCACTATAACCCGTGAGAAAGAGTCATTATGAAGCTATTTCATTTTCGTGGCGGGGTGCACCCAGAGGCTAATAAGCACCAGACCGCTCACAAGACGATTCGGGTCATGCCCATGCCCAAAATGTTGTATGTGCCTTTACAACAACATGTCGG
>JACCEE012803046.1_pt1 | contig 17225 bp, 21 predicted proteins | sample 7449931 | NCBI WGS metagenome assembly JACCEE01 (sample SAMN15323457, study PRJNA562643) | freshwater metagenome | isolation source: river surface water | place: USA:Blue River Watershed | collected 2017-08-19 | reverse complement strand
ATTTCAGCCATAGTATGGTAGTAAGTGATTGACATCGTATAAATAAATGATAAAATGGTGTGGTTTCAGTTGCATGTATTCTCAACTAACCCTTCAATAATTTGTTATAACTCAGGAAAAAAATATCTAACGTTAGATATATATGGAAATTATCCGAGAACAGAACCGTATTAGAGCGAAGCGTTACTATGACAATCATAGAGAACTTATTTCACAGCGAAGAAAAGCCCGACGTGAAGGCGATTATGAACCTATTGATAGACCACCCAACGAAATTCCGTATTCACAAACTGTCTTAAACAAGATAAATAATGAAATTGGAATTATACAACAAGAACTTAAGAAAATAAAACAAAATAAAAAAGTGGAAACAAATACTGTAAATCCTGTAAATTCCTCACCCAAAAACTATAGTTACACTTTAGATGAAACCATTGAATTAATTAAATCAAATGTTGAAAATGTTAATAGTCAACGAAATTATATTCATTCGGCGAAAAACATTTATGATATTTTAAAAACAGATAATTTGTTTAAATCACTGAAGAACTTTAAGAAGGTTATTTACACCATTAAAACAGTTTCGAAAATTACTGATGAGAATACGGGATATTCCGTTAATACAATCAAACAATTGTTTCAAACAATTCTTAAATTAATTACGATGTATGACATGAAGATATCAGCTAATGCGCGCCAAGCTTATCAAGACGAATTCGATATATATAAAATTGAATCCTCTAATCAAACCGAAAAGAAAAAAGTGGAAAATGAGTTATTAAATTTTGACGAATATATGAAATTAGTTAAATCAAAGTTCGGTGAAGATTCCCGCGAATACTTAACAATCGCACTATATAAAGTTAATACATTCAGAGATGATCTGGGTAATTTATACATCGTTGACGAAATACCAAAACAAATGAACATGGAAATCAATTATATCGTCGTTCCTAAAAATAAAAACATAAATATAACAATTTTGTTAAATGCTTATAAAACCGCCAAGAAATACGGTCAAGAACAAATCCCGGTTAACAGGGAATATTCTAAATTAATAAGAAATTACATCGAAAAACAAAATCTGAAATATAATGATTATTTGTTTAATACTAAATCTTTATCAAAGTACATAAGTAATTTTAATAAAAAACTAGGGTTGAATTATACTATTAATACAATCCGTAAAATGAAAATATCCTCTGAGTTATCAACGGATGAAGCAGTAAATAATGCTAAATTAAGACTCAAAGTAGCTAAACAAGCACATCATAATCCAATGACATCCATGAAAGTATACAAACATAAAACAAAAGAATTAGAAGTCTAAATCATTTTTATTTGCTTCGTCGTCATCATCTTCAATGGGTTTTAATACGTAATTGGTAATGATATTAACATGATTCTTATCTGTAGTGACAAATTTTCTTAAAAACAAATTTGATTCCATCTTTTCCACAAATGATTTATAATTGGTATCTCTCTTTTGTTGTTTGGTCAAATTGTTATAATATTCACTAGTTTTAAACTTATCAAAAATATTTTTAAGTTTAATGACATCCTTTTTATCTTCTGTTTTCACATAATTTTCTTCAAACCATGTCAAGATATCGTCAGACTTTTGCAAATATTCTTTGTTTCTCTTCATGATTTCTTTTGGAATTGGAAATACACGTGAATTATTCACAAATTCTTTATAATGGTTACATAATATTTCAAACAATGCTTGTCTATATTTTTGATGAAATTCATTTGTTTTATAATATGGATTAGTTAAAAAAGTATATTGTTTTTCTTCTTCCTTTAATTCTGCATACATATGTTCATCAACAAATTTATTCTTAAATGGAACATCTAATAAACGTCTTGCAATTGCATCATTTGCTTCATCAAATTTAGGTTTATCATTACATTCCATTACAAAAGTTGAATTTAATTGGGTCTTGGTTGTTTTCGAATACAAACTACGAGCATTGACTTCACCTCCACCAGTAATTTCTTTTATTGTTGATGCATTAATTTTATATTTGGAATCTGGTTCTCTTGCCACAATTAAACGCTTTCTATCCATATTTGCAATTTGAACATTTACACCATCACCTTTAATAGGTCTCATTAACACATCGGAAGGTAAAATATATGCGTAGTTACCAAGCAACGAAAATACAAATTCATGTAATAAACCTTTCCCATTACCCCCTGTGCCATTAGCTACTACAAATTTTTCACATGCTTTGCCATCAAGCCCAGTTGCCAAAATAGTTAAATATAATCTTTTAATTTCTACATCGGGGAAAATAGTATCAATTAACTTATTTACTTCTTTAATGTTAGCTGATTCGTCAACATTTTCAATCCAATTATACCCGGTTGTTAAACTAATGTATTGTTTTGCATTGGGTTCAATAAACTTGTTTTGTTCTAAATCATAAATCTTATTATTAAAAGCAAACAGATATGGATTTTCATCAAACTTAATATCATCATTATTTAATTTCATTAAAATATCTGATATATATTTTTGTCTTCTATCATAATTTTTAAGACTTGATAATTGACCACGAATCCCATTAAATTTTTTAATGACTGTTTCCTTATCTTCTGCTGAACTGGCTTTTTTCAATTCCGATACTTCAAACATATGTAATTCTGTAAATAATCCATCAAAATAACTTCCTGATACAAAATTATTCAATGAATATAAATTCTTTTTGTCTTCTCGTTGCCAATATACCCCATTAAAACAATAACATATTTCATTTTGATAAATAAATTTATCTGAAAATTTTAATTTGAAATGTTCAGCTATAGATGCAGTTGATAAATCATAAAAATTGATATCAGGTTTATAACCTGTTGCTTCTACTTTTCTTTCATCTTTCAATTCTTTGTATAATTGATTGTATTGCTCACGGTTGCATTCTTTTGCCATCATAATTAATGTACCAAGTCCAAGCGAACCATCAGATTTAAATGAATTCCACTTTTTAATGCATTCGCTTTTATCAAACTTATCAGATTGTTCAGACCATTCTGACCATAATTCCAACCCTTCTGCATCTGGCATTTTATTTTTCAAAGCCATTCCAACTTGAATCCATTGTTGATAATCATCATATGTATCAATGCATTTTAAACAAATTTCATAATGTTCCATATCAACTTCATCATCATCTTTCTCATTTGACACTTGTACCATGTTTATGTTGTCATTAAATTTCACTGTAAATTCACATTCATCAACATATTCAATAATAAAATCTTTCATTACACCACGGGCTATTTCATGAGGATTATGTTTGTTTTCATTTGTTTGACCAGGTAATCTAAATAATATATTATTGTATACTGATGTATCTAAATTATTTGATTTTGCATTAGCTTTATTTTTGTATTTGGCAAATTCGGTTTTATATTTGGTATCAAAGAAATATTTTATATCAGTTGGTGTAGTTTCAATAGATGGAATAACATAATGATAAGAAAATTCACCGTTGTTGTTTTTGGATTCGGTAAATGAAATGGATTGAACATCAACATCTAATATATTGGATAATTTAGTTAAAAATTTGACAAATATTTCGGGAGATTCGCAGTGGTCAAAATCTCCATAAAACTTGCATGGCTTGGTGGAATCGATTTTTAAATGGTATGATTTGTCTTTGCGTAATCGCTTGAGGATGTGGTCGATGTCATTTTCATACATATGACTTGAGTATTCAGATTTAGGGATGTTGTAAGCAGAGATTTTAAAAATTTTATACATATTATTACCAGACATTTTATTTATTAATATAATATAGAAAATATTTCTTTAAGTATTTTAAAAAACATTTTTAGATATTTTTTATAATATTTTTTTAAACAATTATTTCCTTATCTTTGCGTGGACGTCCTCGAGGCCGAGGCTCTTTCACAACTTGATTTTTCTTAGGCCTTCCTGATGGCTTCTTGATTGCGTCTTTTGTTTTTTCATCATATAACTCTTTAGCCCGTGCTTTCAATTTATCCTTATTAAGTTGATAATAACTGGAAAAATATCCTTTGTATTTTGCATTGGATATTTTACTGTAACAAGCGGAACAAGTTGTTTTACCTTGAAAAAACATTTTATTTGCCTCTCCACATGCTTTGCATATTTTATTACTATTATTATCCATTATTAATATACTATATATTTTTTTCTTTAAGTATTTTATAAACCAATTAATGGGGTTATAAATACTATAGGCAACGTTCCTTAAGGAACTAAAAACTAAATTTAACGATATTGTCTGTAGATTTTTTAACATGGTTATTAATTTTATCAATATTTTTTTCTCCAAGAATTTTTTTAGTATTTATTTTTTTATTGTATGTATTATTTTTATCGTGAAAATGAGAATAGTTGATTTGGTAATATTCTTTAAAATAGTTTGAAATTCGCATTTTATTTTCTTCATTATATTTCTTTTGATATTCTAATCGAGCCTCACGATTTTTTTGGTAATAACTAGTCATTTAATTTAACCTAGATAATAATTAAAATCTAAATATTTAGTATATGCAAGATTTATCGGAATATTATGATATTACTGGAACTCAAAGAAACATTGAAAATATTAGATACAAAATAATTGACATCCATTTCCCAAAAGAAAAATTCGATATTATTGATGCAATCCGATGGTTACTTCAACATGAATATGCCATTGGACCAATGCAAGATAATCCAAATAATTATATCTTTAATCAATTACCTATGGATGTTGTGATGCAAGAAGGATTTACTGAGCATAGACATAGAATCTTACGGCACGGTGTCATCTTTCATTGTTTATACCGACAATATCCTCCCGCATCTCAAAGCAATCTTTATCACATATAAAAAATATCTAGTTTATATATATGGTACAAGAATTACAAGATTCTCGAAAAGAAAAACCTGTAGAGTCAGAAGAACATTCTAATGAGCCCACTGATGATGTTCCATTAATTAAACCAAAGAAGCCAAGAACTCCAGCACAAATGGAGGCATTAGCCAAAGCAAAAGAAAAGGCCCGTATTAATGCTGAAGAAAGAAAAAAGCAACGAGAGCAAGAAGAAAAAGCACGTAAAGAAGAAGAAGAAAAACTCATACTTGCGAAGGCAATTTCCATTAAAAAGAAAGAAATAAAAAGAAAGAAAATATTAGAGGATATATCTGATGATGAAACACCAATTGAACAAATCAAACAAATGTCGATTTCTAAACAAGTATTAAAACCAGTTGAAACTCCTAAGCCTCAAACAATTTTTACTAAATATAAATTTGTTTAAATAATTAATATTAATATGTACATTATCAGACTAGATAGAATTTAAATATTAATTCTATTTTAGTCTATCGATATACGTAATTATAAAAATTTAAGAAAATTTTTATAACACGTATGATATTAATATGAATTCCTATATAACAGAAACACGCTTACTTAATTTATCATCTGAATTTGCCACATATAAAAATAATACTACTTTCTTGTCAGATGTAACATTTGATGTAAATGGATTGTTAGTTTCAGATGACAACATAGTTGATGTTAATGTATCATTAGTTCATGCGGAAATCCCCGTTAGTTTCTATGTAATTAATTATACAAATAATGTATTTACATATACAATCAGTGCAATACAAACGAATTTAAATATCCCAGTAGGAAATTATAATGTCACTACTTTATTTACTTATTTACAGGCAAATACACCATTCACCTTTATATTTAATAAAATCAATGGATTGGTAACCATTACACATCCATCGGCTAATTTCATTATAACGGGTAATGCGTTTGGTGTTATTTTAGGTTTCCAATCAGGGTCTACAAATAATTCGATTTTATTCAATTTAACAGGAAATTTTCCAATAAATTTGTTAGGGATTAAAAAGTTAAATATAGTATCAAATGAATTAATCACACATAATTTTACAGCAGGGAAAGGATTTAATTCCTTACTTGCTTCATTAGCTGTTGACCAACCTGCCTATGGGCTGATTGTATTTGAAAATAAATCCAATGTTAAGCATTCTATTCAATTAAAAGAATTAAATAAAATAGATATTCAAATAACAGACGAAAAAAATAATTTAATAAATTTTAATAATATAGATTGGTCTCTTCTAATAGCTGTTTATATAACAAAAATTAAAAATAATCTAGATTTGCCAAATTTATTATTAAAAAATTCCTTGATAGCTCCTTTTAGCGAAGAAAAATTACCCGAAAAAAAAATTGGAGAAAATAATTTAGAAAATGACAATTTAGATCCGGAATTAAAATTTTTAACTGAATAAATATAATATTTTTTTATCTAATTAAATATATATATGTCACAAGTAGTTTTACCTAACACAATTAACTACGCTGAACAATTACCTAGTTTAATGGCAGGCGTTAACAACTATACCCAAGTATTGCAACCCGTCAACGGTTCAAGCTTTACCCAAAATCAACAAATATTCATCGATATTCCATCAAGAGGGTTCATCGACCCTAAATCAATTTATATAAGATATAGAGCAGTAGCAACAACCACAACTCAAGGCGGTGTTGTTGGTTGCCCAGTTTATACCCCTTTCCAACGTTTAGATACTTACATCAATTCTCAAATGGTTGATACCATTAATGACTATAATCAAGTAGCCCATGCATGGTCTAACTTAAACCTCGGAGTAAATGAAAAGTATGGAAGTCAAACATCATTTGGATATGCTGACGCAACAGCTGGTACTGTATCAATGGACGAATTAGACGGTAGATATTTATCAAGTGCAACTGGAGAAACTTATTTTGTTTCAGCTCCTTTGGTAGCTTGTATGCTAAGCGGATGCGAAAAATTTATTCCTGCTTTTGCAACTGGCGGAATTAGAATAATATTTACTTTAGATTCCAACTCCAACATGTTTTCAAATGGTTCTGGGGCCTCAACTATGACCATAAATAATTTTGAGTTAGTCTACGATTTAGTTGATTTTGGCGCTGAAGTTGAACAATCTATTTTAGCCATGGACAAAGTCGTAATTAAATCTAATTCTTATGCCAATTCTGCTGTTGCCTTAAACTCAGGGTCGACTGGTAATTTAAATTTAGTGTTTAATCAACGTTTTGCATCAATTAGAAGCGCCATTGTTCATCCTTCAGGTTCTGCTGTTGATGCTGTTACAGTTAATGGTAAATTTGATGCTGTTGATGTAAGTACTGGAGGTACTTATGCATTAAATGTTGGTGGTGTTGTTTTCCCCCAAGGTGGACCTATTAACTTTGGAACAAACAGAGCGGGTGCCTTAATGGAATTAAGAAAAGCAGTCGGTAATCTTTATGACTGGTCTAGGTCACCATCAATTAATAGCGTAGAATTTGGTTATAACGAAGCAGGAGTGACTACATTAACCCAACCTGGTAAAGTATATGTAGGGTTTGATTTAAATAAAATAAATTCTGCATCAAATAATATGTTAAATGGAACCAGTTCCCAAAATACTCCCATTAACTTACAATTGAATATTGTATCCGCCACAGCCAAAGCTAAAAATATTAACTTAATTCTTAATTATGATGCTATTTTAACTATTGACCCCAGAACTAAAATGTTAAGTGTTATGCAATAATCAAATCTAACATTTATTTTTTTATCTCAATATTAATATATAATATTAATATTGATGATATCTATTAAAAAGAATCCTAAACCGGTGTTGTCACATTGCAAATTTCTATGCGACGTCCAATTAGACAGCAAATTAGAAAAATTTCCATTAATGCAATTTATGAATAAACATAGTACAAATTTGTTTGTTGGTCGTCCCGGATCCGGTAAAACTAGTTTTTTGTATTCGCTATTTGCATCTAAAGCCCTTTTGAAAAATTGTTACCATAATATTTATTTATTTCAACCAGCACAATCACGAAGTTCTATGTCTCATAAAATATTTGACCAATTGGATGAAGATAAAAAATTTGATGAATTGACCTATGAAAATTTAGCTGATGTTATGAACAGAATTAAAACTGAAGAGTCGGAATACAACAATTGTATTATATTTGATGATGTAGGGGCTTATTTACGTGATGACCCTGCGGTTAGAAACATACTTAAAGAATTATTGATGAATAAACGCCATTATCACACATCTGTTTTTATGTTAACCCAGTCATGGAAATCCTCCGAACCCACATTACGAAAATTATTTGATAACATATTTATCTGGAAAGTAAGTAAAAACGAAATGGCAAATATATTTAATGAAGTATTTGAAGGCAATAAAGCGAATGCTGATAAAATTGCAAAGATAACATATGATGAACCGTATAACTTTCTAATGATAAATGTCAATACCCAGCGCTTTTTCAAAAACTGGGATGAAATAATTATTTCTGACCAAATTCAATAAAATATTTATCTCAGTTAAAATATAATGAATAGAATAGAATTTTTAATGACAGAAAAAAAAGTGGAAACTCAAGAGGAAAAAAAACCTATCAATACAATTGAAAAGAAAAAACCAAGAAAAAAAGAATTAAAGAAAATAAATTTGTCAACGACTAACTTCGTTAAAGTTTAATAGTAAAAATAAGTTTTTAATTAAAATTATTTTTGTCTAAATCATTATATATATAGTATATGCCAACGAAAAGTTTGAAAAAAATATATAATGTTATTTTAAATTCTAATAACAAAATAACAGGTACAAATTCCAATGCTAATTTTAATATTGATTGGTCGGCTGTGTTGCCTAATGGACAATATTATTTGCATTTAAATTACATGGGCTCAGCTAATATTTACACTGGTACCCGAAATGCATATGTACAAATATCAGGACTTAACACCCGTGTTCATACATCCGGAAATGGTGCCCCTACATCTCAGTATTTGGGAATGCTTAAGCCCATTATTTTAGTCGGAGGAACTACAAACACAGCATATTTACAAGCTGAAGATAATACAAACGCTCCTTTGTTTTTGGAAGACAGACCATTAAGTAATAATGTTAATATTCAAATAATGGATAATTTTGGGTTGGAATTCAGAGATAATGCAGTTGCTGGAGCTGGAACTGCAACATTTGTTGCCTCATCTAATACATTAACTATTGCAACACAAACTGCAGGAACTATAATTGTTGGGACAGTCATTACTATGGGAGCTTTTACTTATACGGTAACAGCATTTGGATCTGGTTCAGGAAGTACTGGTACTTATATCGTATCAACATCTAACACATCCAATGTAGCAACTGCAACAGCATATACCTCACCACAAGGGAACCCACCAGCTCCTTGGATTATTAATCTGGCTTTTGAGCAATGTGATTAAATTTATTAAATTATAGTTTACAAATATTATTATATATCTTAATATATAATAATAATGAGTAGTATTTCAAATATACCAATAAATGCGCGGTCAATGAATGGAGTTATAACCATAAGCGATGGGACGGCTGTTTTAGAAAATGGTTCTTTAACTAATGTTGACAATGTTGATACCAATAATATCACTGCCCAGACATTAAATACTCAATCATTTTCATCTAATGATTTTGTCGTTAATACAAATGTAGACTTGTCAAGTGATACGAGTAAAATACAATTTACTTTTGGTATACCAGCTAATAATACAAATATTACAAGAAGTAATATTAATACTCCATCATTAAATTCTGGTTTGACATCTTTGACAGGAAATTTAAATATGAATAGTAATAATATTAATAATGTAAATAATATTAATGTTTCCACCATAAACGGATCTGCGCCTGGTGGATTTCAAAATCTATCGTCTGTTTTAACACAGGGTAATGTTGCAAACACATCAATAAATATGAATAATAATAATATCACAAACGGAGGAACAATTACAGGAACAACGATTACAGGAACATCAGCCTCTTTAACAGGAAATTTAAACATGAATAACAATAACATTAGTAATTGTAATAATTTACAGGTATCCACCATAAATGGAGCTACACCCGGGGGATTACAAAATCTATCATCTGTTTTAACACAAGGTAATACTGCAAATACATTAATAAATATGAACAGTAATAATATTACAAATATTAATGAACTAAAAATAAGTAAAACTACAACTGGGGTAGGTAATCCATCTATGTTGATAGAGTGTAATAATACTGATGCCTTTCCTGAAAACTTTGTTATAAATCGCTATTCAATAACTCCAGCAATAGGAGATCAATTATTTGCGATGTTTGTTCAGGGTCGAGATAGTCTTTTAAATAGTGTAGAATATACGAGAATAAACAATGAAATATTAGACCCTCTAAGCACTGCCCCTAAAGGACAAATGCGATTTTATTGTAGAGGAGGCACAAATACAATGTCTACTTATGAGATTTTACAATTACAGGATAGTGAAATTGATGCATTAAGACTTTTAAATATGAATAACAACAATATTACAAATGTTAACACTCTTACGGGTGTGTCAAATGTTATAAATGTAAATAGCAATACTATAAATAATATAAATCAATTGTCAGTCATAAAAACGACAACTGGTATTTTAAATCCTGCTATTTTATTACAAACAACTAATACTAATACAGAACCTATAAATATGTTTGTTAGGAGGATAAAACCTTCGCCTTTTGGTGCTACATCAGACCAATTATTCGTAATTAATGTAGAGGGAACTGATAATGTAGGGGGACAAATAGAATATACGAGGCAGGAAACTGTTATTGCTAATCCATCATCAGCAACGCCTATAGCAGATGTTAGATTTTTTACGAGAAATGGAACTGGTCCTATGGGTAGTATGGAAACATTAAGAATAAATGGTAATCTTTCATTTTTTAATAGTGGATTGAGAACAGGTGAGGTTAATTTAAATGTAACTGCTAATACTACTATACCCGACAAAGCAATTGGTTCTATTGCTTATATATCAAACTCTAATGCTTCATATACGATTGGTTTACCGCCTCTGGGACCTGGAAATGGTGCTTATTTTTATTTATATAACTTATCACCAAATCAACATACGCTATCACACTCTAATAATATTGGAGGTGCTTTTGGGACAGGGACTACAACAATGAATATAAACACAAGTCAAGGTTATTTATTTACATTACAAAGTTCAGGTTGGAGATGTATTAATGTTTTCGGTGTTCCTTATCAATATTGTCGCTATCATACTGCAACGCAATCAGTGACAAATGTAAATCAAGTAGGATTATTTAATAGCGTTTGTAATTCAATTGATTTAAATACGAATGCTTGGTCGGTAGATACTTGGAATGGGGAACGCTTAACTTATAACGCAGGCACTTTTACAAATAATACCGGAGATACTATGACACTTCACATCCAAGCAAAAATATTTGCTAATCCTAACTCAACTGCGCGTTATGGTGGTGTTTTAAAATTAGCAACAAGATATCAGGATGGGACATCTCCTAATTGGTATCAATTAGGAACTGGTGGGACGACAGTGATGCCTATAAGTGATATATTTACATTGAAAAACGGAGAGGCTTTTCAAATAGTTTATCAGGCATCCGCGACATCTACTTTTGGTTCAACAACAAGCGTTAATCATAATAGAATTATTATTACGAGATTATCATAAATATTTTTTCTAAAATTAATATATATGAATAATAATTTTATATCTTTGAATAGTCCTATAACAAAAGTTAAGACAATTGTTTACACAAAAATGGAAATAAAAATATACAATCACATATTAGGCAATAACGAGTGTGAAATTCAGGTAGATATATATGATGATAATTGCGAATATAAAAAAATATTTACTTATTTAATGTCAGGAATTGACTATTTGAACTGGACTACTGATAATTACTTAATTAATTGGATTAATACAAAATTGAGAAATGAAAACTTTTAAAATTTAAGTATTATTAAAAATCTAAGTTAAGATATATGAAAGACATAATTGATTTAGTAAAGGTTCCACATATTGAACACAACTTTCTAGAAGAACTAAAACACAAAATTGTTTCGCGTCTCAAAGTTGTTAACTTACAAGATGCAAAATATAAGCTTGAACCAAAAAACATTTTATTTGTCTGTGTCCTCATTGAATCATCTTTAAATAAAAATCATAAAATCAATAAGAGAGATTTCTTATTGGAAATATTTAAAGAAGTTTATGGTTTGTCTTGTGAAGATGAAATATTAATTAAGCAAACAGTTGATTTATTACATTTATCAGGAAAAATTAAAAAAAAAAACTATTACAAACTTTGGTGTACTTCGTTACTGGAAATTTTTTATTAAACCAGTTAAGAAATTTTATCAATTAGTGCGCGATGATACCATTGTATATGCGCTGAACCTAATGGGATATCATACTGCTGGCAGTTTTTATAATTGGGTTTCAACTGAAACGTCCGAAGTAATTATAATGTCCCTTGCTGGAAAAATTGGAATTAGTTCAATACAATCCAAATATATAATTTTACTCATTTGTAGCTTTTTACTTTAAATATTTTAAATCATGTGCTTTTATAGGATTTGCTTTAACATTAATTGTTCGCTTTTTTCCTCGCTGTGTTATTGATGGCAAACTGACCAGATCTAAATTAGTTCGTATGTCAGTTTGGTCTTTTCTTATTGTTTTCCCAATGTCTACCGGTAAGACGGCCTTGTTGTAAGTGATGGTTTTACCTTGAACACGTTCTCCAGCTTTTTCAGCCATGTATCCACCACGAGAATGGCCAACAGTAATAGGCGCGACCCCATATTTTTGTTTGGTCTTTTCTGCTAACCGAATGGCATTATCAACCGCTTTGGATTTCATACCAAGAGCTAATTTTGCATTATCGACCCAATCAGCAACTGTTTTACTTCCTCTGTAGGTAATTATAGGTTGACCATCTTTCACATACACTTTGTTTTGCATGGAGCTTAGTTCTGGGTCATATTCATAACCTTTTTTCCCCATGGCTTCAGATGCGGTCTTTTGTGGTTTATATGACAATTCTAACAATTGTTTTATGTCTGCCATGTAATTAAAATAATTTAGATTTTAATTTCTTAATTAATTTATATATGCCGAAAAAAAAGTTGGAGAATAAAACTAAACGAAAACCTAGATTAAATCGAGGTTTAAAACAAAAACAAAAGCAAACAGTTAATGTCAAGGTCAATGTGAAAACTGGCTCTGAGAGTGGTGGAAAATCACAAGGAATCCCAATGACTGCTCCTACAGTAATTCAAGCACCAGCGCAGATGCCGTATGGATTTCATGACATCCATGGAATGATTAAATCCTCCATTGGTGAAGCATTGGGAAGTTCTGCGCCAAAGGTGGGACCTATTGTTCAAACTGACCCTTGGGGCGCAGGGTTTGAAGTTAAACAAAGTAAATCAGGTTTGACTATGGAAAACTTAGGAAAATTAAATATGGCCGATACTGTTAGCAATTACGATGTCTACGAAGGCTCTAGTACATATCAAACAACCGCAGTTCCTAAATCATCAGAGAAATCTATAAAATTATCTTACAATAATGTTCCATCTGATATAAGTGAGAATTCAAATATAGTTTCTAAAGGTACAACTTTGCCTATTAATTATGATAATGTTTCATTTATATCTTCTAAAGTTCCCTCTTTAGGTGGAATTAATCAATTAGAATATAATATTGGAGAATTAGATGGATTTATAGACAATTTGAATAATAAATCACCAATAGATAATTTAAATTACAAACCTGATGTTTCATTAATTTCTTCCGCACCATCGGATACGTGGGCTTCAGTAAAATCAAATACAACTTACAATACAATAAAATCTGATAAGGAAAAAATTAAAGAAGGAAGAGAACGGTTTTTAAGGCAAATCGAAGAAAACCAAAATGAATTAGAAGTTATAAATAAGCGTGAAAGAGAAAAGGAGGAACAATTAAATAAATTTATAAAAGAATCTAATGACTTTTTAAATTCTGTAGATGATGATGAAAAAAAATTATCGAAGACTGACAAAAAAAAGTTTACTTATATTATGAGCACTGTTGGTAAAGCAACACATAGCGGAACCAAATACAAACGAACAGCAAAAGACACCATATCAAAAGAAAAGAAACGGTTAGAGGCTGAATTAGAAGAAATTAAAGAAAAAAATAGAATTAAACGGCAACAATTAGAAGAATTAGATAAGTCCATCAGTAAATTACCTGGTAATAAAAAAGCTAACGTTGTAAAATTGCCATTTCTTTCCCCATCAGCCACAAGCACAAATCCAGATATGCAAAAATTATATAATGAAGAATTTTAAAAAAAAATATCTACTTACATTATATATACATGGGTCTATTTGGAAGAGCATTTGGAAATGTTGCTGGTGGATTAGCTGGAAATCTCATCGGTGGGTTTGTTGGAGGTAAGAAAGGCGCTGAAATTGGTGGTCGTATCGGATCAGGTATTGGTTCGGTTGCTGGTACTGAATTACCATTTAAAAAAGGGGGAATGGTAAAACCTAAAAAAGGTAAGAAAACACAAAGGGCTGTTTTGCATGCTGGCGAATTAGTTGTTCCTGCTAGTATGGTAAAACATGTACCTAAAACTCTTAAAAAGAAAATTAAGAAACATGGCGGACGTAATATGAAATGAATTAAAATTAAATAAATGCTAATATAGATTTTATTTAATTTCATCTTCGAAATAAACTTGATGTAACTTTTTAAGAGCGATTACATCTTTATTAAATCTTTGTATTGAGAGATACTCCGAAAAACATTTCTTGTGACATTTATGATTTGATATATATTTATTATCTTTCCCGTTTTTTCTTTGAAGACCAATAGAAGTTAAAGGTCCATTACATACAACACACATTTTATTCATTAATATTATATAGAAAATATTTTTTTAAATATAAATTTATAATTAATTAAAGTACTTAAAAAAATATTATATAAAAATTAAATTAGTTCCATATTACTGGATGATAGCAAAGTGACATTTACAAAGACGCCTCTTTGATTGTTTTGTTGCCATGTGCCTTCATAAACGAGTCCCAAGTTTTTTAAATTTTTAATCATAGTAGCTTCGTCAATTGCTTTCATAAATCCAAAATATGATTGAACAGCTGATAACATAGCTGTTTTGGTCACTCTACTTCCTTCATCACTCTTAATAAAATCTCGAACAAAACCTTCCCAAGTCGGTAATTCCATGCCGGTTGCAACAGAAGGCGGACGTAAAGTTTTGTTGTCGTCGAAATAGCAACGAGTAAAATAAGCGAAACAATTAAATATTGCACATTTTTGACGATTACTGTATCCTTCGATGGCCTCGCGAGATAACATTGGATTTCTAAGAAATATAGATTTATTATCGACAATCGTACTATCATTAGTGAAATGATTCTTATATTCATAATAAAGAGCTCTTCTCATAATTCCAGTATCGTTTTCAAACTCCAAAAAAGAATTAGTAGTGATAAACAGCTTAGCATTAATTTCAAAGTCAACGGTTGAATTAAGCCCTTTTTCTCTTAAAGCAAATGAACCATCACACACTTTTTTAATATTTGATAGAGATTTCTTGTTACCATGCATTTCTTCAACTAATAAAAATCGAATACTTTTGTTAACGCCACGAATTGTTTTAATGAACTCCGCGTCATTGTCAAATGTATTGTGATTAACAGATTTAACATATTTACCATCACAAAACACAGTTTTTAAAATATTGAGAAGGGTAGATTTGCCTCCGCCTCCTCGACCATATTGAATAAGAAATTCGCAATCAGCAGAACTTCTTGTGGTTAAACATTTACCAATATAATACAAGATAAATTGAAATGCTTCAGGCTCTCTAAATGTTGTCATTAAAAGGCCAATAAAAGCGTCTGAATCTTCGCTAGTGGTAGGCTCCCAGTCATACGGAAGAATTGTAGAGATGTATGACGATTTCGTTCTGCCATTTTCTTCAAAAAAGCTACTTCTCAAGTTAAATCTTCCATTCAAAAAATGAATGCCATCCGGATCATTGTCGAATACAATTTCTTCTCTAGTTAGAGCACCAAGATAAAAGTCGATATTCTTGACGTACTTTCCATTACGAGCTTTTTCAAATTCGCCATCAAACGAATTGCGAAGTATTTCAAAGTTCTTTTTGTCATCAGTCGAAGTTGACATTAACAACTCGATACTTTTTGCAATAAAGCTATCAATAATTGGTGAAATAATGTCCTTTGGTTTAGACGATGGTCTTGAAATTTCAACCCAACAGTTTGAAGAAGCATCAAAATTGTACACAACAGACTTATTAACGATGATTGACTCGGCAAGACGATTGGCAACGACTTCTCGTTTCGAAGCTTCAGTAACAGCATTAAAACAAGAAGTAAAATCATCTACAGTAAGTAGAGAATGGAATGAAATGAACGATGACATTGTAGGAACAGAATTTTTGATTGACTTGGGAAAGGAGAGAGAAATGAATTAAAAGTGGTTGGGCTGGGTTGGATTTGTCCGTTTGGTTTTTTAAAATTGGGTGGGTTGCGTTGCGCGTTGCGGTTAATATTCTATATGATAAATAATATACACATCTATGTATTTTAACCCACTATGTCGTCGAATCCACTGTAATTAATTAATTACTAAAGTATTTTAAATATTTAATAATGACAACGTTTATAGACCGCAAATTTGAAGAACTAAATAATCATGTTAATGATTATTTGAAGAGCTGTTATGACAGTCTTGATGGAGAATTAGATCTAAATGAAGAAATGGACATAGATGAGTTCAGGGTACGCTTTACTGAAAATTACGAAGACTACGGAACTTTCACTGACAAGGTTCATTACGAAGTAACTAACGTTGCATTCTTTTGTGAAATTATCAACAGAATTCAATCTGGTTTTGAAATGAATTACAGCCTTGGTGAACCTTCAATGGATTTCAAACAACTTTCGCATGATTATGTTCTAAATCAATATGTGTATTATTATGTTAACATGGAGCTATCATATGACGAAATTTTGCAAATCTGTGGTGTTGAGAAGGTGGCTAAGTGAATGAGATGTGATTTTTTTCTATTATAATTAAATAATTTGATTTAATTTATCCCGATATTTTTTTCCTGAGTTATAACAAATTATTGAAGGGTTAGTTGAGAATACATGCAACTGAAACCACACCATTTTATCATTTATTTATACGATGTCAATCACTTACTACCATACTATGGCTGAAAT
>JACCEE010217382.1_pt1 | contig 17233 bp, 17 predicted proteins | sample 7449931 | NCBI WGS metagenome assembly JACCEE01 (sample SAMN15323457, study PRJNA562643) | freshwater metagenome | isolation source: river surface water | place: USA:Blue River Watershed | collected 2017-08-19 | reverse complement strand
CGGTCTCCACACCACCGACCATCGTCTTCTGATGCTTGAGATCTTGAGGGCAGATCCAGTCTAAAGTGATGTTAGAAAAAGGAGCTTGAGAACCCCAACGAGAAGTGGTGTTCACAGAGAACACGAAGCTTTGGATATTTTGCTTCACTTCTTTAAAGCTTAAATTGTCAGACTTCACGAAAGGTGCAAGATAGGTATCAAAACTAGCAAAGGCCTGAGCCCCGGCCCATTCATTCTGCATAGTCCCCAAGAAATTAATCATGTGAAGGATAGCAGTCGAAAGATGCTTCGCAGGACGAGAATTGATTTTATCATTCACTCCACCGAAACCTTCGTGGAGGAGTTGACGAAGAGACCAACCAGCGCAGTAACCAGAGAACATAGAAAGATCGTGAAGGTGCACGTCCCCATTTCTATGAGCATCAGAAACTTCTTGAGGATACACATTATTAAGCCAGTAGTTAGCCGTAATGGTTCCAGAGTTATGAAGAATAAGACCGCCAATAGAGTAGTTCACAGAACTATTCTCTTTCACTCTCCAATCAGCTTGCCCCAAGTACTCTTCCATCACCTTCGCGACATCAAGAGTCTTTTCACTTCCACCACGCTTAAGAGTTCTTTGCTCTCTATAAAGGATGTAGGCTTTGGCCACTTGATGATGACCTTCTTCCATTAAAGTATTTTCGACGACGTCTTGAATCTCTTCAACCGCAGGAATGGTGCGACCATGATAACGGGCTTCCAAACGGGCCACAACTCTCTCAGCAATCTCATTGGCCAGACGCTCATTCTCTTCACCAGTAGCGCGAAAAGCTTGAAAGATAGCGTGAACAATTTTCATCTTTTCAAAAGGAACAATCTCGTTGTCTCTTTTGATCACCTTGCTGATCATGCTTGGACCGGCAAAATGATTGCGTTTTAAAGTTTCTGCTTTGGGGGCGGGGCTTAACGCTACGCTAGTCATAAATCTCCTCTACTGGGGGTTGGCACTGGTCTGGGTGCTAGTTTGTGTTCTATAAGCAGGAGTCAGAATCTGCTGGACTTCATTCATGAATTCCTGGGCATCTTCAAATTTTCTATATACTGAAACAAAACGGATGTAGGCCACGGGATCGACGTTTTTAAGCTTCCCCATGACGAGACGGCCTATATCCTCACTTTCGATCTCAAAAACGCGCTGATCGCGCAAATCGCGCTCAATATCGGCTACAATCTTGGAGATGTCAGAGGGTTCAAAAGGGCGCTTCACAAAAGCGCGGATAAGTCCCTTCTCAATCTTTGCAGGATTAAAGAGTTCACGGGTCTTATCACTCTTAATCACCATAAGAGGTTGCTCTTCAATGCGCTCATGAGTCGTAAAGCGATAACCGCATCCGATACATTCACGTCTTCTTCTGGTGATCTCAAAATCCTGGAGTGTTCTAGATTCCAAAACTTTGTCTTCTTGATTTCCGCAGGCAGGGCATTTCATGTGTGTGTCTCGCTCATCAAATTTTCATTCTAGCTCGTCCAAAATTCTCTGGAGGACGCTATATGTAGTGTGTGTAAAAACAGTGTGGCCCTATATCTGGTCTGTGAACAGGTCCAAAGTTTTTAAAATAATCTTACAATTAGGGCTTAAGTTGTTGTCGGATCGAAACGCGATTCGGATATGCAAACAGGCCTTCAAAGTTTTGACAGGCTTGACGGCCAGCCGTTTTCTGTTCTCAGCACTTTTGAGAGAAATTTAGGAAACTTTGAACTCTTTTTCGCGCAACGCAAACCTAACTCGACCTTTTCTGCACTTTCACCTATAGCTTCCCTATGGAAAACTCAAGACAATCCCCCGATCTCTACTTTAAAGAACTCGAAACCGGTTTCTCTTTACGTGAAGCTTTTCAAGAGGCAAAACGCTGCCTCAATTGCATGAATCCTCTCTGCCGCACGGGCTGCCCCATTAACAATAATATCCCAGCTTTTATCCAAGCTCTTGCAAGAGGGGATATTGGAAGAGCAAATGAATTACTCTCTGGACGCACCAATCTTCCAGCAGTCTGCGGACGCGTCTGTCCTCGTGAGCTTCAGTGTGAAGCCAAATGTGTCCTCACCCCTAAAAAGCAAGGAATCAAAATAGGAAGACTAGAGCGCTTCGTGGCCGACTTCGTTGCTGAGATGGGCATCAGCCCCTCCTTCCCTATTATTAGTAGTAACGGAAAAGTAGCGGTGATTGGTTCAGGACCTGCCGGCTTAACTGTGGCCGGAGATCTAGTCAAGCAAGGCTTTGGCGTCACTGTCTTTGAATCTCAACCTGAGCCAGGCGGGATTTTGATGTACGGCATCCCTAACTTCCGCCTCCCTAAAGTTGTGGTAAGAAGAGAAATTCAAAAACTTATTGATCTGGGAGTGACCTTCAAAACGAGCGTGATGATTGGCCCTGATCTTAATCTCGATCAATTGTTTGACGAAGGCTTTGATGCTATTTTCATTGGCACAGGCAATGCTCTTCCTCAAACTTTAAATATCCCTGGAAGCGAACTCAATAACATCGTTCCGGCCATCTACTACCTCCAAACCATGGCCCTGGCTGACGCTGGAAGTATTTCGAAAAGTGAAGTCCCCCTCAAAGGCGGAGAACGCATTGTGGTGATCGGTGGAGGGAACGTGGCCATCGATGCTGCTCGCACTTCGCTTAAATATAGCGGAGCCAAATCAGTGAAGATGATCTTCCGTGAAGCCCGTGAAGAGATGCCTGCTCGCCCTCACGAAATTAAAAAGGCCCTGGAAGATCATATTGAGCTTATTGAAAAGGCCACACCAGTACGCTTTGAAGGCAATGAATTCGTGAGCACTGTCGTTTATAAAAATGCCGAAGGCATTGAAGAGTATTTAGAAGCTGATGCCGTTTTCTTGGCCGTCGGTCAACGTCCCGCCGCTCGTATTGTTTCCACCACTCATGGAATTTCCACTAAAGATAATGGCAGCGTCATCATCAAAGACAAACCCTATGGCATGACCACACGTAAAGGGGTTTTTGCCGGAGGAGATGTGGTGACTGGACCCTCGACAGTGGTACTCGCCATGAAAGAGGCTAAGAAGGTAGCTCAAGGGATGGCCGCCTATATTGAGGCTAAACATCTTTTAGGTGAGTAATAATTCCTCACTTCCTTCTCGATTAACTTCAAAAAAATCAATTAGTTGCCAACGTTTCTCTTTACACAAATCAGGGCCCTTGAATTGAAAATCGCCCTAGGGCATAGTCGGCGTAAATCAGAAACTCAAAAGGAAGCCTATGAAAAAGCTTATCGCAGTTTTATCTTTATTCGCTATGGTTAATGCGTTTGCAGTGACTCAAACAGCTCTCCCTGACTGGGTTCTTCCTAATACCAAACATGCCGCAATGGAAGAATTGAAATTTAATGCTAGCCACTTCACCGTTCTCAACGTTGAGACGGAAGAAGTTCTTCTTTCAGATAACTACGCTGCCGTAGAAGTCAAAATAACTTTCACCAACACTTATGGTGACGTTTATAGACAAGAAGCTATTTGCAACCCCATACGCAACCGTCTCCTTTGCCGCTACTCCCTTGTTGACACTAAAACATTAAGAGTCATCACTGAAAGCGAAGGTATTTTCTTCAGAAAAGAATAGAACAGATAAAATTTCTTTGATAAGGCCCTCGCGAAAGCGAGGGCTTTTTTATATATAGACCTTATGACTGATTACACTCGCCCCTCAACTTGGCGCTCTTATCGAAAAAATCTCTGTGACGACTGTCATGGGGATTGTTGCCGCCTGCCTGTCGAAGTTCACCTAAACGAACTAGAGAGCATGGGACTCGCTTATGAAAATGAAGTGGAGCTTGATCTTAAAAATCTTTTAAAGCGCCTCAAAAAAGACGGCATCTATAAACTCTACGATCAAAAATCAGGCATGCTTACCTTAAGTCAGAAGAGCGATGACAGCTGCCTCTATCTCGACAAAAACCGCCGTTGCAGCATTTATGAAAGAAGACCTCAGACCTGTCGTAACTTTCCGAAAATAGGACCGAGGTCAAATTTTTGCCCATATAACAATAAATAGAAATCCAACACTTACCACTCCCAGAGAATTTGGACCTATAATTTTTTGTCCTCATGTAGCATCCACCACTGCGTCAATGTATCCTCACCTCAATTCAGGTTCTACAAGGGAGAATGAATGAAAAACTTTCAACTAAAAAAAATTATACTTTTATCAATTTCTCTTTTCTTGCTCGCATCTTCACTCATGGCCAAAGAGCACAAGATGGATCCCAAAAAATATGATGTCTTCGCTCGTGAGACGCAGCTCAGTCTCAGTATCACTTTCAGTTGTAAGGATGGAAAAATTCCTGAAGAAATTTCAGTATGGTCTGCTCATGGCCCCTTTGATCAATCCCTTCGTCTCTACGGAATGACTTTAGTTAATGAAAGAGAATTAATCTATAAGCCTTCTTCACATGCCCCTGAAATTCTTGTTGGAACTTTAGACGAAGCACTTTTGCAAACAGCTGAAGAGCAAGACGCCTGCTTAAAAGGGGAAGGTATTTATCTCGATATGAGAAAGCTCACTCTTGATTCAAACTTCGGCGTCTATATCGGAGTAAAGAATGTGGAATGTTTTTACAACGATGCAGGAGATAAGATTCCATTCTCTGGAATAAAGAACGCTGTTTCCTACACCCTTTTTACAGTCGACGAAGCAAACAAAAAAGTTTTCTACAAAGAAGATTATCGTTCCTACAAATATGAAAATGGAAAATGTGTTAACGCTAAAACGATTCTCATAGGAACAGGTAGAGTTCTGCTAACCCCTTTTATGTTCTTGGGGTGGATTATTATTGGAATGCCTTAGGGATATAAAATAATGAAGCGGTGACATAAGCTTTGACTCTGCCACCGCTTTAATTATTTAAAAAGTTACGAGAGCACCAAATGAAAAGGCATCGGCAGTATTTTTGAAAGCGTCACTATGCAATGCCCCGGTTGTCTCAGTTTTAATTATATAGTGAGCATAAACCCATCTAAGCTGCACATACTTGTTTAAGTTATACATATAACCAGCAGCAATCTGAGTGTACTTCGCATTATTAGCATCTGTCGTCGTCCCTGCCGCTTTATCACCTTCATCATTTTTTCTGTTGGCCCAAGTGCCCGCAAGAGTGTGATCCCCATGACTCCACTTCAAAGAACTTTGTAAAAAAGTATTTTTCATTTTGTAAGAGTTGGCGGCCTTCTTTTCTCTGTTCATTTTGGAGTACTCTCCAGTAAATGAGAATTCTCCGTAACTCACCCCAAAAGCTCCCAAATAATCGTTATAAGTTTTATAGTAGGAAGATTTTAAAATATCGTAGCCAACATGAGCCTCAAGTTTCAGCATGTCATTAAACTTATAGTTATAGCTCAAGAGATTAACAAAGCGACTTCCTGGATGAGTGGTTGTTGCCGTTTCTGGGGCGATAGAGTTGCTATCAACATATTCATCACCTGAACCAGAAATGGCGATTTTAGTTGAAGCGAGAGCAAGTTGAAATCCAGCGACCTCTGGAGTCTTGTATCCAATCTGGTCGTTACGACCACGATCAATATATCCCAAATTACCTGGAGAATTTTTTATGTAACTAAGATGGTCAACACCGGTAGTCCCCGCAATTGTTGAACCAAGGGGATCTAGTTTAAATCCCAAAGCGCCGACAAGATCTCCTGTCTGCCCAGCAAAAATAGTCCCCCACACGTCAGTAAAAGAAATTTCCGCTGTTCTAACACGGACTCGCCCTGCTCCAGTTCCATCGTTATAAGATGAATCTAAGCCAATAGCTAGATTATAATTAATTTTTAGATTATCGATTTCATGAATGCCTTTAGCCCCTAAACGTGATTCGGAATTTTTGACATCAACCACGTTTGTCAATTTGCTATACCCCTGAATGTCTTTTTGACTAACATAATGAATGGCTTTGTTGATTTGTCCATAAACTGTTGGCATTTTAATTTCTTGAGCGTAGCCCGAGAAAGCTAAGACGCCCATACAAGTTCCAACCATCATTTTTCTCATAAAAAATCCTTTTTGTTTTTTACTAGTATCTATTGTTTCGCATTCTTTAAACGAATTGGCGTGCCGAGGTACTTTTTTAGAACTTCTTCAATGACACCTTTCTTTTTAAGTTTGGCGATAGCTGAGTTCACTTCATCCAAGGTGACTTTGGATTTTTTAGAAAGAGCACAACGGATTTCTAACTCTTCAACGACTAAACCTAGCTGATGGTAGATTTTCAAGCGTTCACTTTTTTGATTTAAAAAATATCTAAAACTAAATTCATCCGTAATAGCGTATTGGGTTCTTTCATTCTCTAACTTTAAAAGATTGCTAATCATATTTGGAGCATTGCTACGCTTAATACTCTCACCCACAAGACTTTCTAGTTTTTCATAGCTGTAATTAAGTACAGTCCCAACAGGCTGCCCAACTAACTCTTTAAAACTTTCAATCTCTTTTCCCCCAGCACGCTGAACAATGATTTCTCTATTGATAAATAAAACGTCTGTCCAGTTTAACTTATCCTTATCTTTTTTAAACCATTCTGGTCTGATATAACAAAGTCCATCAGCACTTCCCTCTTCGAGAAATTGAATCACCCGCCCTCTGGGCAAAACGACAAAAACCAGTTTTTTATTCAAATCTTTTGATATGGCTTCAGCAACTTCTTTTAAAATCCCTTCCTTCACAATCCCTTTTTCTACGAGAGCGAGAGGCAAGGAGTTGCTCTCACCAATAATCCAATTCAGTTCATTGGCATTAAGGGGTTGCAAACAAAGAACAAATAGAATTAAAAATTTTATCATGTTTTCTCCAGTGATTTATCAATATATCAAGATAGAAAGATATCGATAGAGGAATTTTAAACCGGTACAAAACAGTAAAATCTAAACACTCAATTGATAAAGCGACCAAACCGTCTTCCAAGAAAAATCAGTTTTCAATAAAACAAACTTCCAAAAGCAACGTTTTCTTTTCATTCTTTTAAAGTCATTTATTCGAGGAAATAAGCCCTAAGTCTCTCAAAACTAATAGAGCACCAGCTTCAAAAGAGAACTATTTTCCTCAATGATGCTACTTTAATTTTTTGACCATTCTTTTATAATAAAGAAGCTTATTCTATTGCCCAATGACCATCGGAACGATCATGAAATTTATTAGCTTCGCCCTCTTATGCCTTATTAGTTTATCCCTTGCGTGGGCCGGTCCCCTCAACTCCACCAAAGAAAATCCTGTTATCCTTCAGGCTTTTGATTGGTACTTTCCTGATCCTGGAACAAAAAAAGAAATTCCTGAGTCAAATTTATGGAAATATATTAGCCAAAAAGGCGCAAACCAATTTAGAAACGACTACTTTACTCACGTATGGCTTCCTCCAGTTTCTAAAGCTTTTAGCTCAGATAACACCTACAACGTAGGGTACGCCCTCTATGATCGTTATGATTTAGGTGAATTCGATCAGATGGGAAGAATTCGTACGAAGTACGGAACAAAGAATGAGCTTTTAGATGCCGTAAAAGTCATGCACAAGAATGAATTAAAGGTCATCGCTGATATTGTAATGAATCATCAGCTTGGGGGGGGCATCCCCTCCAATGTGGACTATGACTACGGTTTTAGAGTGAATGCCGATGGAAGCGTCAACTCTCTTGGAGCAGGTCAAGTTCAGGCTTGGCTTACTTTTGATTTTGCCAACAAATGGGACCGCAATCCTCGCAAGACAGAGTATTCATCTTTCGTCTGGAGGCCAGAGCATTTTACGGGGATCGAGACCTTTGGAAACTATTATCTCCTTCGTGGGAAGCAAGTTGGAAAAGAATCCATCTTTAATGATCTCGCTCAACTCCCAGAAAAAGACGCCGAACTCTATAAAAGGGTTCGCTCAAGAATTATATTAGGCAACCAACTCGATCACCTTCACCCTGAAGTTCAAAGAGAATTACTTCTCTGGACCAAATGGTTTATCAACGAAGTGGGTCTGGATGGCTTTCGTGTCGATGCCGTTAGACATATGGATATCCCTTTTATTTCAATGTGGGGAAAAGACACTGCTGATTACATGAAACTGATTGGCAAAGAAAAAGACATGATGATGTTTGGAGAGAATTGGGATGGATGGGCCGAACGTCTTGACGCCTATCTTTTAGGTCTTCCTTCAAATAACGTTCTCTCTTATTCAGAGGGAATGGGGCCAAGACATTATGCTGGGATTAATAAGGCTATGGGACTTTTCGATGTGCCTTTGCACTACGACTTTCAAAAGATCGCCCACACAAACAACAGCTACCCTCCGACACGAATGATAGACCTTCCTCACAGAGGATTGCTCGCTAGAAATCCAAATTATACTGTCACCTTTGTCGATAACCATGACACGATTCCAACACAGCAACTAGCAAGCTACATTCCAGCAGATACAAAGATTCAAGCCTATGCCTATATCCTTCTCCACCAATATGGAGTTCCTTGCGTATTCTACCGCGATCTCTATCAAGGAAATTTTGTCAGCCCTTATGAGAGTAATCTCAAAGAACACTTTTATAAAAATATTCATGCCCTACTTGGATTGAGAAAAACCCATGCCTATGGCGAAGGACAGTTTTTTACCGACAACAGCAAGCCTGGAGTTTTGGGCTATAAGCGCATGGGAGATAGCGCCCATAATGGAAGTGGACTTATCTATCTGATTCGTGAACCCAAAAATATGGATAACGGTTTAAACATTCCTGTTGATTCAAGAGAGTGGCAACTCGTGCTTGGAAATGGCTCTTATCGAAACGGAAATTTTTATCTCGAGAATTCAGACTTTGCGGTATGGATACCTAAAGTTGCTAAAAAGAGTAAAGAAAAATAAGGGCAAATGCTTTAAGTGCATGACCATAACTTTACCGATATTTTAATTTCCCAATGGGGTTCTATGCTATAATTCCCCCTATGAAGATCATCATCATATTACTTGTTATTTTGACATCATCCGTAAATGCCAAGACTAAATTTCGTATCGGTACTTGGGACTATCCCCCAAATATGATCATTACAATGAACAATGGTAAGCCTCAGTTTCAAGGAGCGATTGTCGACGTCTGGGAAAAATATATTGCTCCTAAAGCTGATCTTGAAATTGTCTGGGTAGGCCCTCTGCCCTTTCCACGCGCACTCCAAATGCTAGAAGAAGGTTCTATTGATGCTGTTCAACATCTTTCCCTGACACCAGACAGAGCAAAAAAATTTATTTTTTCAAAAGAGCGCATCATGTGGGGGAAGCAAGGGATCATTGTCAAAAAAAGTGAACCTCTCAAAGAAATTACTGAGGTTGCACAATTAAAAGGCAAGGTTATTGGAATGATTGCCCAAGGTTATCTTGCGCCTTTTTTTCAAAATAATAAATCCCAAATTATTTTTGAAGAACTTTCTGGAGTTGATTCAGCTCCAAACAATATACAGAAACTTATTAATGACAGGATTTGGGGCGTCTATTTTACTTTCCCAGATGTTCTTATTTATCATGCTGCTCAACTTGGAAAGCGCGATCTCATCAAGCTCATTCCATTTCCTGGCAGCGAAAAAGATGAAGTCACCTACGCTGCCTTTTCTCAAAAAGTTTCCCCAGAACTCGTAAAGAAAATTGATAAAGTTCTACAAAAAGCTAATGATCAGTACCAATATACAAAACTCATTGAGCCCTACCTAAAAGCTAACAAAAGAGTGAAATAATTTTTAAGTCAATCGAAGTACAAACACCTTTTCATACTTTGGGTTCAAGAAAAACTAACGACAATGCATTTTACTTACATGGTTTTCAATAACGCTACCTGAAGGGGTCAGCTTATTACAATATCCTCCTGCATCGAATTTGTAGACAGGAGGAGCAACAGCTTCACAAAGATATCTTGCGATATGCTTTTCGATCGTTGCACCATTCACAGCATGCTCGTTACAAAATCCTGCATTATCCCACTTATAATAAGTTTTAGAAGAAGATTTCAGCCCGGCGTTAGGATCCATCGCTCCAACAACTTCGCCTACGTCTGAAGCTAAATCTCTGGTTTTATCCACAGATTTATCCAACATTTGACACTTTTTTTTCCTACCTTCTTGAGAAGTACAGTATTTAATATCCTCTAAGCTTGGATCTTTGAGAATACCATCATATCCATCAACACATACTTGTTCTGAAATCGTGTCAACTTCAGCAATAGCTTCAATGATCTCAGGCGATACATCTTTAGGATATTGTTCAATTAGAGTCGCGGCACTCAAGGAATCAATCTTACTTGCTGCTAGAATTTGCTCGACAGTGGGGGCAGAAAAATACCGAGACAAATGAAGAACTGCTGATAAAGAATAGTAGTTATCTATTTTCTTACAAGCTTCATCGAGAGCTGGAGTTAGCCCTGGCTTCACATAGTCGCGACACGATTGAGAATAGCCTGATGTTGAAAATACGAATAAAAGTATAAATAATAGGACCGTTTGTATTTTCATTCTCCCCCCTCACCATCATAGAACATCTTACCATCGTTTATTGCCACAAATTTGCAAGGAGCTTCCAGAGACTCTCTTTCTTGGCCTTCAGAAGCGGCGTAACGGTTATGAGCAGTTGAACAAGCAGATAAAACTATTATTAAACTGAGTGCTAAAATAACTTTCAAATTTTCTCCTTCAACCTTCAGACAACTAGGTTCTCTTCTCATTATCGGTAAAATAGGATTAATTTGTAGTGTTATTTTAAGATCAGCAAGAATAGTGTTCATAGAGAACTTGCTTCTATGAGCACTTAATAAAACTGTGAAAAATTTTTGAACAAAAAAAACAAATTTGCTCCCTTTATTCAACTTCTTAATTAACTTTGGATCGAAAAGAAAAACAAAAAAAGAATTTTTCACAACGAGCATATGCTCGTTATTTAGATATACCTATTTCCACTCTCTCAGCCCTTCAATCAAATAAACCATAAGCGAATTTCCTCTCATATCGAAATTAGGAAAAAAGCTTAGAATAAAGATCGACAAGGCTGGATAGAGATGAATTTTAAAAATTTACCTTCACAAAAGAGCTAACTCTACGAAGTTCCTTGTCGTTTTGACAAATCCCCCAACTTCCCGTCAAAGCTTTAGGGCTTCTTTGACAAAAATCCCAGCAAAGCGTCTAGACCTTCTGCTGCAAACACCCCAAATCTGATAAATTCCTTTCACCAAACGACATCACACTTAAAAAAAAGGAACATTTATGAAAAAGATTTTAACTCTCGCTCTTATGACTCTTGCTTCAATTTCTTTTGCTTCTGAACTTTCAAGCTTCAATGGTAAATATCAACTCCAATCTGGAGACAAAGACTGTTTCGAAACGGTCTACTTTTCTGCTTCTGAAAAAGGTGTAGATTTTTACGGTGACTTAGTTGACGAAGTGATCAATGCTGATCTTTCTGCTGTGAATGCTGGAAAACAAATCATTCATAACTCTGGCGCTCGCGGAGCATTTGAGCTGAGTTATGATGAGCAAGAATCTGTTTTACAGTACGTCGAAAAAGGCCGCTTGAGTCTTTCTGAAGATGGTTTGGCCCTTGTCCCTTATAAAGTGACACTCACCCTCGAACAAAATGAAGATGGAACATTGAACCTTGACCTTAAATCGATGAACACCTTCCGTGCTCTTGGTTCAAAAAATATGAGCTGTGTTTATAGCAAGTAGAATTTTCTAAAAGAAATAAAAAAAGTAAACTTAAGGGCATTCTCGAGGCGAAACCACATTAATAGGAACAGGATTTCCTGATGGATCAACCAAAAGCATGCCCGGCATCAAACGTGATGCTGGAACAAGTTTTCCTGAGGAAAGTATGAAGAGCTTGTCTTGTGGAATAACCATTTCACGACTATCGCCATAGTTAACATAGACACACATTTCTCTGTCTGCTTCAGCGAAAGCCCAAGACTGAGTCGCAATAAATAAGCTAGCAATGATAAAATACTTCATACGAATCCCCCAAAGAGAACTTTTTCGTCTTAGTTCACCACGACAAAAAAGTTTTTAGGAAAATCTTTTTTGAGGTCTTTTAAAGTGGAGAGCATTTTCTCTGCGTCCTCTGGGAAACGCTTTTCAAAATCTTTGATCCCACGAAGGATGAGAGTCACTTGAGCTGGGTTAGTGAGTTTCTCACTCATGCACTCATAAAATGCATCCCAGTTTTTACCGTAGTAATAAGGAAAATCTAAAGTCTCTTGAAGTTTCTCATGAAGTTCATAGACGCTAGTCACTTCACTTAAGCGTATTGTCGTCACCCCGGCCATAATGGATTTATCGGCTTTCGTTGTTTGAGAGAAAGCTTGGCCAGAGATAATGAAGACAGCTAAAAGAGAAAACAAAAGATATTGCAAGGTTCTCATCACTAACTCCATCGTTTAAGTGTTGCTAGTATGGCCTATGCACCGCGCAAGCCTCAAGGGCCTTGAATTTTTTACAAATAAAAAGGGCTCCCGAAGGAGCCCTGATTTTAAATACTTAGATTACTTTTTCTTAAGATTCTTGGTCACCACGCGGGCCAAGCGCTTAATCCCTTCTTCAATCTGCTCGTCAGAGGAATAAGAGAAGTTCAAGCGAGCGGTGTTTTGACCTGAGCCATCGCAGTGGAAGGCAGAACCAATCACGTAAGCAACGTCTTCTTTAATGGCCTCTTTGAACATGGCATCCATATCCATGTACTCAGGAAGTCTGAGCCATAAGAAGAGACCGCCTTCAGGCTTAGTCCAAGAGATCCCTTCATTAGCAGGCATATACTTTTCAAGAGCGCCCATCATCAAATCTTTCTTAGCTTTGTACATGCTTACAATCTTAGGAAGGTGCTCTTTAAAAAGCCCTTGCTTCATGAACTCAGCAGCGATGAGCTGGTTCATAGGAGAAGTACAAAGATCAATAGACTGCTTGAGAACAGTAAACTTCTTAATAATGGACTCGTGAGCGATCACAAAGCCAAGACGGAAGCCAGGAACCAAGGTCTTAGAGAAAGTGAAAAGAGAAATGACGTTGCTTTCTTTGTCCAAGCTATAAAGCATTGGAGGAGCCTTACCTTCGAAACGAATTTGACGATAAGGAGAATCTTCAATGAGAAGCACGTTGTACTCTTTAGAGAGCTCAACGATTTTTTTACGACGCTCTAAACTCATAGTCACGCCGCTTGGGTTCTGAAAATCAGGCACGAGATAAATGAACTTATAGTGCTCTTCTTCGTTTCTGAGCATCTGGAGCTTTCTTTCAAGCTCATCCATCTTCATACCACTATCATCAGCATGAACGCCGATCATCTTGGCGCCGTATGAGCCGAACACCTGAAGACCACCGATATAGCTTGGAAGCTCAACAATAATTGGATCGGAAGGATCAATAAAAGTTCTCCCGACCAAATCTAGACCTTGCTGAGAAGCAGTTACAATAAGAATATTTTCTGGCTTAACAGTAATCCCCTCATCTTCCTTGAGCATCTTAATAATTTCATCTTTAAGGAAAGGGGTTCCTTCAGTTGAGCCGTACTGGAAAGCCTCGCGACCTCTCTCCTTTATAACTTTCATGGTAATCTCGGCCATGTGTTCAGTTGGAAAGGCCAAGGGGTTGGGCAAACCACCGGCAAAAGATATAATTTCCGGGCGGTTAGTGAGCTTTAAAAGCTCGCGGATGACAGAAGACTTAGTGCGGCGATTCATGGTTGCCAAATTTTTGGTCAAATCAATCATAATGACTTCCTGGAAAAAATTTTGCTCAGTTTATCCTAACAGAATCCTAACAACAATAGCTCTGTATTAAGGATAATTTCGCAAAAGCGCAATAATTTTTTATACGCCGGTCTATATATTTTTTTTACTTGAGCAGTAAATTTCACTTAACTTTTACCAGTTTACGGCGATAATGAGCGTACCGAAAAATTCACCTAGTTTATTTATTATGGTCCACTTGCCAAAGGGGAAACATGAATAGCGCAATGTCGTTTTTGATTTTATTTCCACTCATCCCAGCTTTATTCCTCCTGCTGACTTCGTCGCATAAACTCAGAGGCCTCATCGTAGGTTTAGGCGCCCTAGCTATTGCTGCTGTCAGTATCTATGCCTTTGGATTGGGCATCGGGAGCGAGATTTTCTTCCTCAATCCAGAAATGCCCGTACTCGACAAGGTCATCTTTGGTTTGGACATAATCCTCTCCACTATTCTTTTCGGCATCAGTTATAAGCATAAAAGAATACTTCCCATGCTTATGATTGCAGCTCAAGTGATTTTCATCTGCATGGCCGAATTCACCCATGTCGAATCCAACCTTCCGTTCTACTTTGACCGCCTCTCTCTCATTATGACAGTGGTGATCGGGGTGATTGGAACTTTGATCTGTGTACATGCTGTTGGCTACATGAAGGAATACCATCATCACCACACTGAAGCGAAGGGTGATCCTCGCTTCTTTTTCTTCCTTCTCTTTCTCTTTCTCTCAGCGATGTACGGAATTGTTTTCTCTAACAATCTCTTATACCTCTTCTTCTTCTGGGAAGTGACAACAGCTTGTTCCTTTCTTCTTATCGGTTACACCAAGACTCCTGAAGCTATCAATAATTCCTTCAGAGCTTTAAACATGAACCTCTTGGGCGGTATGGCTTTCGCGATCGCTATTTGGTATCTCGCTACAAACTTCCAAGTGATCGAGCTTCAGAAAGTTTTAGAAATGAGAGGCCTCGTTCTTCTTCCTGTGGCCCTCATGGCCCTTGCTGGTATCACCAAATCTGCTCAGATGCCTTTCCAATCTTGGCTTCTTGGCGCGATGGTGGCCCCATCCCCTACCTCTGCCCTTCTCCACTCTTCAACCATGGTTAAGGCCGGTGTTTTCCTTCTTCTTAAACTTTCTCCAAGCCTCCAAGACAACGCCGTTGGTTACATGGTCGCTATGGTCGGTGCGGTGACTTTCCTTCTTGCTTCTTTCATCAACGTCACCGAAAGAAATGCCAAAAAGATTCTTGCTTACTCCACTATCGCCAACTTAGGTTTGATCGTGGCCTGTGCAGGAGCTGGAACAGATCAAACAATGTGGGTTGGTATTTTCCTTATCATCTTCCACGCTGTCGCAAAATCTCTCCTCTTCCTTACAGTGGGTACCACAGAAAACTGTATCCACAGTAAAGACGTTGAGCACTTCGACTACTACATCAGCCGCATGCCAGTCTTGGGCATTCTCTTTGTCGTCGGCATCGCCTCTATGTTCGTAGCTCCTTTCGGTATCGTGATCAGTAAGTGGATGGCCATCAAGTCCTTCATGGACCTCAACTCCATCATGGGTCTTATCGTTGTTATTATCCTTGCTTACGGTAGTGCCACCACCATCGTTTACTGGGGTAAACTCATCGCTAAGATTCTTTCTGTGAAAAGCAACACAACTCCAGACGAACACGGTGAAAAAGGTGTTTCCTTCGATCAGTGGTTCTCTCTCTGGGGTCACGTTGTGGTGAATGCCGCTGTTTATATCTGCCTCCCACTCATCTCCGTGATTGCGATTGAACCTCATGTGAGAAGCCTCTACGGAACTTCACATGGAATGGATGCGACAAGCAGTATGCTTGTCACCATCATGCTTGCCATGATCATCGTTCTTCCTCTCTTCATGTTCTTCCGTAAAGCTAAAACTCCTTCCAGCATCAAGAACACTTACTTGAGCGGAAGAAACTTTGACGAAAACCTCGTCTTCGAAGGTTCTCTTGGACTCAAACATCAAGTGACAAATAAGAACTATTATTTTGAAACGATGTTTGTCGAACCGATGATCACTAAAGCTGGTGTCATCCTCTGTACTATTTTCCTCTTCATCATGATTGGAGTTAATCTCATATGGAAAATCTAAACTATCCACTTCTCTACGCCATTCTTTATGTCATCCTTGCTCCTTTAGCAGGTGGACTCCTTGCAGGGGCCGATAGAATTATCACCGCTCGCATGCAGTCGCGTGTAGGTCCTCCTATCTTCCAACCGTTCTATGACTTCTTTAAACTCCTCCAAAAAGAAAACAAAGAAGTGAACCGTTTCCAAGCCCCTCTTATGGGCCTTCACCTCATTTTCATGATCTTCACTGGTGGACTTTTCTTCTATGGTGCTGATCTTCTTTTGGTGATTTTTGCTTTGACTCTCGCTTGTATGTTCCTCGTTCTCGCCGCCAACTGCTCTAACTCACCTTTCAGCTTCGTTGGTGCTGAACGCGAATTGATCACCATCATGGCCGCTGAGCCTATGCTCATCCTCACTCTCGTAGGTTTCTACCAAGTGACCAAAAGCTTTGCTCCTTATGAGATCATGAACTCCGGCAAGATGCTTATCTTCTGGCTTCCAGGTGTGTTCCTTGCTCTTTTCCATGTTCTCACCATCAAGTTCAGAAAATCTCCTTTCGACATCTCTTATTCCCACCATGGACACCAAGAGCTCGTGAAAGGGATCACAACTGACCTTTCAGGAAGAACCATGGCGATCATCGAGATCTCTCACTGGTACGAGAACATTTTCCTTCTTGCTCTTGTGTATATGTTCTTTAGCTTCATGCCTATCCTAGGCTTGTTTGCCACTCTCTTTATTTATTTCCTAGAACTCATCATCGATAACACCAATGCTCGCGCGAAGTGGCAGCTTACTTTTACTTCAAGCTGGCTCGTGACTTTAGTTTTAGGCTGTAGCAACCTTGTTATCCTTTACTTCGTAAGGAGCTAATCATGAGTATTACAAAATCCCCTTGGCTCATCCATTATGATGGTTCCAGCTGTAACGGCTGTGACATTGAAGTGTTGGCTTGCCTCACTCCCCTCTACGACGTAGAACGTTTCGGGATCATCAACACTGGTAACCCTAAGCACGCTGATATTTTCTTGGTCACAGGTTCTGTGAACCATCAAAACCGCGATATTCTTAAAAATATCTACGACCAAATGCCAGAACCAAAGGTTGTGATAGCTGTCGGTATCTGTGCCACATCTGGTGGTATTTTTGCTGAATGCTATAACGTCAAAGGTGGAACTGACCAAGTCATCCCTGTTGACGTCTACGTTCCAGGTTGCGCCGCTCGCCCTGAAGCCATCATTGATGGCGTCGTCAAAGGCTTAGGCGTACTCCAAGAAAAACAAAAGAAATTTGAAGAACAAAAAAGAGGATAATCATGATTAGCGTAACACAATCCGTGACTATCGATAACCT
>JACCEE011462034.1_pt1 | contig 17234 bp, 15 predicted proteins | sample 7449931 | NCBI WGS metagenome assembly JACCEE01 (sample SAMN15323457, study PRJNA562643) | freshwater metagenome | isolation source: river surface water | place: USA:Blue River Watershed | collected 2017-08-19 | reverse complement strand
TGAAATATTACAAGTATAGATAATAAATTATTTTTTTTAATTTAAACTTTATTAAATAAATTAATATTATTTTAATAATTTAATTTTTATAAAAATAATTTAATTTTTATAAAAATAACTATATATAATTATAGATATTATACAATAAAAATATACATTTTTTATAGAATTATTTACTTCTATACTTTTTTTAATTTCAATTATATTTGCTAATTTAGTTAAACTATAAATATTAAAAGTTATAATACATATACAAATAATATATAACATTAATACAGTAAAAACTGCTTCATCGTTCATTGTTTAATATATATATATATATATTAAATACTTAATAAATCTATATAAAAATTATTAAAATAAAATAAAGTTTTATTATTAATATCACAAATATGTAAATAAATATATTCTTTTAATGAATTATTATAAATCATATTAGATATATAATTTATTTGTTTAATTAAAAGTTCTTTACATGGTACTTCTTTAACAATTATTTCAATAGTAATCTTAATATTTTGATTAGATATAATTGATATTGCAGATAATAATTCTAATTGTTGATCATTCATTCGAATAACAACATCTGTTTCAGAATCTTCTAAAGATACTTCAATGCCTTCATTATCTTCTAATGTCATTAAATCAATTTTAGTTGTTATATTATCATTTTCAATAATTGCATAAATATTTAATGCATTATTTAATAATGGACTTGTATCTTTAACAAAATCTAAAATTTTATTAAAGATATAATTATCTTTATAATAACGTTTTATATAAACATCTTTCATATTTATTAATATAATAGCATTTTGTAATGGTGACAATGGTATATCATCTTTTACAAAATATATTGGATATCCTAATTTATTTGATAATTCTTGTTGAATCCATATAATAGGTTCATTAGAAAATAAATAATAAACATATGTTTCAGAATTATTAATTATAAAATTTACTGGTTTTTTTTCCATAATTATAAAATTATAATTTTATATTTTTATATATATTAAATATATAGAAATATAATTATTAAATTTAAATTATATAATTATTAAAAAAATTTATTTTTTAACTATTTCTAAAATTTCATTTTCAGATAATTTAGTTTTACCAGAATATTTATATGCTAAATTTTCTTCTAATAATATATCAGATATACTTATAGTATCTTTATCTTTATAAATATTTGCTAATACTCTACCATATTTATCACTTTCAAAACATTCAACCCAAATTAAATATACATTAGATTCTAATAATTCTTTAATTTCTTTTTTAGTATTAACTTGAGTATTATTTGTTATTAATTCTAAAATTTTATTTCTAGCTTTAATAGCATAATGTTTTATTTCTAATTGTTTTGATTTCATTTCACAAGTATCAATACCATTTAATCTTAATGTAAATTTATAATATGAATTAAAAGCAGGTAAAATTACTTTTATAGTATCACCATCATAAACATCAATTAATCTACCATACGTTTTTAAACCATTAATAGATAATTCAGGAGTTGAACCTCCATATTGTTTAAAAACTTCTGTATTCATAATATATTAATATATAATTATATTTTTATATATATTTATTCAGATTTAATAATAATATTAGAATCATAATTATTATTATCTAATTTATTTAATAAAATTAGTATAAAAAATTTTTTTTTATTTTTTATATCAAACATAATATATTTTAAAATAAGAAAAAAAATTTAATATATAATATTATATATTATGAATTTTTACAATACTTATGATGTTAATGAAAAAAATAATTTAATATGTACACCTGAAAATACAACTAATTATTCAGGAATTATGAATTGTTCAAAATATATATCATCTAATGAAACAATAAATTATGGTATTGATTATAATAATGGAAAACTTAATTTTTTACCTATTAATCATGAATTTAATAATATAAATTTTGCTAATTCTATTAATAATAATTCTAATGAATATGAAAATGTAAATCAATGTTTTAATTCTGATAATTGTAAAAATAAAAAATTATATGGTAAATATAATATATCATTAGATGAAATTTCTGATAAATCATATTCAGAAATTTGTCAAAATAAAAAAATATGTGAAAATAATAATTATAATAATAATTATTTATTACAAAAAAAATGTTTTAATGATAATTGTAATTACCAATTATACTGCGAATGTGATAATAAAAAAAATATAGAAGATTTTACACCTATTAATAATATTAATTTTTTTACTCCAAATACTAATTATTCATTTGTTTAACGTGATAGTGGTTATTGTGGTGGATATTGTGATGGATATTGTGGTGGTGGATATGAATATTGTGGTGGTGGTGGTTGATATGAATATTGTGGTTGATATTGTGTTTGTCCACTCATCATAGATTTAAATACCATAACAAGAATAATTATTACGACAATTATAATTCCAGGTCCCATCAAACCTGTAAATATACTTGAAAACATTGTTCCAATTGATTCAAATATTTCTGCAAAACCAGTAGATGTAGCTTTTTGTGTTGTATCATTAACTACTTTATTTTGTACTTCTAATTTTTCTGTAACTGTATTTGAATTCATAATAGTATTAACAATATTATTAATTTCTTTTGAAATTACACTAGCTTTTAAAAAAGAATCAGCTTGATTACGTACAGAATTACCATCTCCAGTTATTATTAAACTTCCTTTAGTTTGTATAACTTGTTTCATATATGTTTTTGCTTCTTGTATTACTTTATCTGTAATTTTATTTTCAATTGTAGTACTTATAGCTGTTTTTATATCTGTTACTGTTTTGTTTTGTACATCTGTATTAGTTTTTGATTCATTTGTATTCCCAAAAAGAGAACCTAATTGAGTTTTAGCTTCTTGTTGTAATTTATTCATAGTATCATTACCTAAAACTTTTTCTATTGAAGACATTAATGAATTAGACATTTGTTGTTGTATATCTTTTGTTTGTGTTTTATTTAACACACATTCAAAATTTATTGTAGCTTTATTTTCAAGCGTATTATTATTACCACTAATTATTATATCACCATCTGCTGAAATCAATTGGTCAATTGTACTCGCACATGTGTTTTGTTGTTCACTTGTAAATGAATTACTAAAATTAGTACTAAGTTCATTATTTATATTTGTTATCATTTCATTATAAATTTTAGTATTTTGTTGACTAGATTGTGAATTACCCATTTATTATTATATATATAATAAATTTATTTTTTATTTATTTTTTTAATTAATAATTTTAATAACTTTTTATAATTTTTTGTTTTTGATACATATTCAATATTATTTATAATATCTTTTAAATTTAAATATGCATTATCATAATTATATTCAATTTCATAAATTAAATTTATCAAAGGATCATTTTTATTAATTAAATTAATAATTTCTTTATTATTAATTAATGCTGGTATTATAATAGAATAATTATTTTTTAAATGATTAGGTAAATATTTATAATTATTTATATTATTTAATAAAGCATAATTTAAAATATATTCATTATATTTTAAATTATCATCAATATATTCTAATGATAAACCATTTTTAACTGCTAATAAAACAACATCTATATCTTTTTGTAAATTATTTGAAATATAATCAAAAATATTATAATCAATAGAAATAGCTTTTAATACTAATTCTTTATCATTTGGAAAATTAGCTATTAATATTGGTTTTTGACTAATAGCAGTTAATAATATATCTTTATCATCTTTAAAATTATTAATATTAATATATGAATTATCTAATACTTTTTTATTAGATAATATAGCTTCAATAATAATTGTTTTATTATTTTGTATTTTTTCAGAACCATATATTATTAATAATCCATCTATTTTTACAATTTCTAACATTATTTCTTCATTATTTCTTATATCAAAAGGCATATAACTAATACTATATATATTGTTATTTAATATATCTAATATTATATTAAATGATATTTTTTCATTAAAATAATTATATTCATTATTTTCTTTAATAGTAGGTAACATTATTTAATTTATAATAAATATTACTTTTTAAATAAATTTAAATTTCAACATATTTTAAATCAGTAATATATTTTTGTAAATATTCTAAAGCTCTATTATATCTTTTTTCTCCTAATATAGATAAACCATTTTTTTTAATTAATTCATATTGATTTTTTGCAGATAATCCAATATTTAATTTACTAATTTCTTTCCAATATTTTAATTTAACAATTTTATCTTCATTATTTTTAGTTTTATTTAAATTTTTATTAGTTGTATCATAATTACAAGTTATAAAATTACGATGTGTTAATTTTTCTAAAAAGAAATTCATATCATAAAGTTTATGAATTAATATTTTTGAATCAGTTATATTAAAAAAATATTTATAAAATTTTTGAACAACTTGATATTCCATTAAACATTCAATACTTGTATCATATCCAGGAATGTAATTTAACATTTCTAAATCATCTGATTCAATATTACCATATGTAGGACGGATAACACTATTAAAATTAATTAATCTATTTTCAATATCTAAATAATCATATTCTACAAATTCATATTTATTATCTTTTTGTTCTACAAATAATCTTAATTCACCACTATATGGTGGTGGAAAAATTTGTAAATATACATCACCTTTTAAATATATCATATTATTTTTTTTATTTGTTATAAAATTTGGATTACTTATATATTTTTCATTTAAATTTAATTGTTTATTAGATTTAGGGATACTATCTAATTCTTCATATGGTAATCTAAATTTTAAAAGCATATATGGAGCATTTAATTCCATACCCCAAAAAGCTTGATCTCTCATATCTTTAATAATATTTTCTTCTTTGTTTTCAACTCTTATATCAGATATAAATAATATTTTACGTCCTTGACTATTTTTTTTAACATGTTCTAATGTTTTATCTGTAAAAAACATATTATAAACAAAAACTGATTTATCTTTATTTTGATGTTTCATAACAACATCTGAATATGGAGCTGGATCATATAATAACCATATTAAATCAGGAAATAAATTATATAATATTGGTAAATGATGCCCTCCTGCAGAACCTATATATACAACAGCATATTCTTCTAATGATTTAATTTGTAAAGTTTCACATATACGAGTAAAAAATTGTATTTCAGATAATAATAATTTTTTTTGTCCCCAATGACATTTTGTTTGATGATCTAAAGCATCGTCATTATATGTATAATTATTAGGAATATTATAAATTGTTTCAGGTATAGTTTTATATATTGTACTAAAATTAACATTTCTATGATAATTTAAACGTTTAGATTTTGTTAATAATATATTTTTTAAACGTTCTAAATTTTCACTATGTGTTAATATAATTTTATTCCATCTCATTATTATATTATTCAAAAAATTGTCTGAATAATTATATTTAATATTTGAAGGTATTTCCTCAGTTTTTAAAAAATTTATTAATATTTCTTCTTTTTCTTTAGATATTGTTTCTTTTAAATTATTATAAATATATAATGTATTTTGTTTTGAAACAGTAAATTTTGAATTATATTGATCATTTAAATTATGATTATAAAAATGGTTATATGTTAAATTATATAACCATAAAAGAAAATTATTTTCAGTTGGTAAAATATTATATAATATATAACAATTATATTTTTCTTCTAAATTCAAATATTTATTAATTAATAATATAGATATTGTTGTTGATAATTCATTACCTAATTTTTGACTATTACTACGTGAATAATCTATTATTATTGAATTATACTTATTATCTTTTATTATATTACAAATTGTTTCATAAGAATTATAATCATATCTATTACCAATATAATAAATTTCTAATAAATCTTTAAATTTTTTTTTTAATAAATAAAATTCTGCAATCATTATAGAATTTAAAATAATTATTGTTATTTTTTTTATATAATTATTGTTTAAAAATAATAAACCTTCAAGAATATTAGTATTAGATGTAATAATTAATATATTTTTTAATATAATATGTGGAAATATTGATAAAATATAATAAATATTATCAGTTGGAGTTATTACATTTTCAATAATTCTAATTTTTTTTCCTTCTTTATAAATATTTTTTTTTACAGTATTTAACGTTAAATTAGTAAAATTATTTTTAACACCATTTGTTAAATATACTTGTTTAATATTTGTTAAATTATATTTATTATCTAATTCTTTATATTCTTTATATATTTTTTCAAATTTTTCAATTTCTTTAATAAAATATCGTGTACCTCCTTCTAATGGTAATATTCCATCATGATGTTTTTCAAGAACACCAAATAGTTTTATTTTTAAATCTTTTGGTAATTGTCTTAATACTTGTTCTGTTATTGGACCAGGTATATCACCTGGTTTATTTAATAAAGCTTGATAAATTCTTCTACGATAATCTAATTCTTGACCACAATCACTTGGGATGCAGATTTTTGTTTTTAATTCTACTTTTCTTTCATTTGACATATCACCAGGTAAAATTACTAATCTATCTCTTGGATCATTTCTCCAATCTAAATGAACTTGCATAAAAATATATTCTTCAAATTCTATATAATCATAATCATTACCATTTACATTCAATTTCTTATCTTCATATGAAAAACTATTATTAGTTAATCTTTCTTTAAATTTTTCAAAAACATAATCTTTATTATTTCTTGAAACTAATAACTGAATTTCATTAAGAATTTCTTTTTTATTTTTAATTGTATATTCATTATTTTCTACACTAAACGGCGATATATTATTAGTTACTAACGCATTATAAAATGCTTTTTCATATGAAGCTTCAACACAAAACATATTTGAATTAAAATCATCTTCTATTGTTTTACAATCAAAACTTGTAATATTATCTTTTTTTAAAATAATATAGAAAAAAGCGTCATTACTAGTATTCATACACATTGTTTGTAATAATTCTACATATAAAACTATTGGCGCATCTCCTATATTTCCCCAATTAACTCTATTACCTTTATAATTAACAGTTAAATATTTTACCCATGATTGTAATTTTGATGTTTGTTCAAATACAAACATTACATAATATTGGTCATGACTAGATTCTGGTAATTTTATTTCAAAATTATATGTAGATTTACATTCTTCCTTGATATTCGTTATTACAGTTTTATCATTATTATATCTTATTAAATAAAAACCCATATATTTTAAAGTTGGATTATCTAATAATACATTATTAAAAAATAAATGATTTAATTGTTTACATAACATAAAACGTAAAGGAAATAACATATCATTATCATATGTTATAGAACATCTAGTTAAAAATTTATTATAATGTAAACTCCATATATAATCACCTAAAAATGTATCAAATTGTATAAATGGTTGAGTTATTATTTTATCATGATCTTTATATGGTTTATCATATGGTAAATTTAAAAATAATAATTGTTTTTTATTTTCTTCTATTAATAAATCTTGAAATAATAAATCTTTTCTATTGTCGGGTTCGGGTATACTACCAAATGATACTGCATTATCATGCATTTTATTACAAGTTCTATTAATAACCATATTTAAAGCATTTTTTTGTATTTCATTTAATTTATCTTTATTATTTTCTAAAAATTCTGTAGCATTATCAATATGATTTCTTAATGATGTTTCTGCGTATTCTAAACTAATACCACGTTTAACCATTCTATTAGCTAATTGAAATTTAGCAGAAGGATAATCATATTGTGGATTATTTGAATTTGTAAAATATGCTAAATCTATTATTTTTTGAATTTCTGTTGCTTGTTCATCAGTACAATTATCATCATGACGTACAAATATTAAAGAATTAATTTGTTGTTCATCTTTAAAATAATGATTCCCTAAACTAGTATCAAATAATTTTAAATGTTCTAAAACCTCCGGTTTATAATCAAAAATTATTTTACCAGTACCTTTATACAATTCACTTGGTTCACGAGGAGGAGAATTTATATGTTTATATCGTCCATGTATCCATCCATGAACACCTAAATATTCTCTTGGGTCATATTCTCTACTTGATTCCATTAATATATAAATATATATTATAAAAAAATTATATAAATTAAATTAAATAAGCTATTATGATAAATTATAAATAAATAAAATAATATCTATATATTTTTATATTAAATATGAAAATTAAAAAATTTGTTAATGAAAATATACATAAAATTAATTTATTTGTAATTATTTTAGATCATTTAAAAGATGAATATAATAATAAATATAATTATAATATTTTAAAAGTTATATCAGAATTTTTTTTAAAAATATTAAATAATGAAAACATTGAAGATTCACAAAAAAAATTTTTTTCTGATATAAAAGAAAAAAATTTAACTTTATTAAAAAATATTAATTTTAATAAAAATATAAAAATTAATAAAATTAAATATAATATAATACATAATAGCGAACAAAAAGAATATACTATTAAATTTAATATTAAATATAATAATTATCAAGAAATAAATATTTTTAAATTAATACCTGAATATGTTTATAGAAAAATACATATAGATGAAAAAAAAAAAAAAGAAAAATATTTATTTTTATTTTATATAATGGTTGGTTTTGATACTGGACAATTTTGGGGATTACATCCATATATTTATAATTTTATTAATAAACATTATAATAATTGTATTGAATGTTTTGCATCACCTTTTAATAATAATTTAAATCAATTTTGTTCTTTATTATATCCAATTGATAAATATTATGGTTCTAAAGGTGATTTTTTTGAAAATTTTATGAAATTAAATAATGATGTATATATAATTAATCCTCCTTTTGTTGAAACAATACTTGTTAAAGTTTGTGATATGATTGAAAAAAAATTAGAAAATAATTATATTCAAGTTTTTTTATATATTCCTCAATGGGATGATATTTTTTTACCTTGGTATAAAAAAATTTCAAATAAATATAACACTATTTTATGTAAATTAGACAAAAATGATTCCATAGTATATGATTATATTGCTAATAAACCTATGAAAGCTACTTTTGGAACATATTTTATATATATAAATAGTTTAGTTAATAAATTTTGTACTATTATGAAAACAAATCAAAAATTAATTTTATAATTTAACATATAATAAAGATATATCATTATTAGTTAAATATTTTAATGCTTTATTATAACGTTTTTCACCTAATATTTTTTTACCATGTTTATTAATATAATTTATTTGAAATTTAGATAATAAACAAATATTCATTTTTGAAATTTCTTTCCATAATTTAATTTTTTCTATTCTTAAAATATTATCTTTTTTACTTTTATCATAAAGTTTATTAATAGAATTTAATCCACATTGTATAAATTTTTTATGTGTTAATTTTTCTAAATAAAAGTTCATATCATATAATTTTTTAACTATTTCTTTATAATCTTTAATATTATGAAAATATTCATAATATTGTTTTATAATTTCATATTCCATTATATTTTCAATACTTTTATCAAAACCAGGAATTAAATTTAAAAATTTATAAATATTCAATTTATAAATATTCAATAATTTCTTTTCCATTAACTAATTCATGTATATAATTAATTTCTTTTGTAATATATCTAGGATTTGAAGAAAATTGTTTTTTTCTATAATTTAATTCTTTCTCATACCAACTATATAAACCATATAATCCTTTATTCATTATATTATTATTTTATAATAATATTTTAAATTAAAAAGGAATTTCAGTTTTAAATTTATAATATTTTTTATCAGTAATAAATTGTTCTAAATATTCAATAGCTTTATCAATTCTTTCTTGTGAAAATATTTCAGGACCATGTTTTAATATATATTCTTTTTGATATTTTGCTGAAAGTTTAATATTAAATAATATAATATTTTTCCAATAATATAATCTAATATATTTTTCAAAATTTTCTTTTGGTGTTACTTCTAATTCATTAATAATACTATTATAACTACTCATAATAAATAATTTATTTGTTAATTTTTCTAATAAAATATTTATATCATAAATTTTATTAATTATAACTTTAGGATCAGTAATATTAAAATAATTATAATAAAAATCATATATTATTTTATATTCTATTAAACATTCAATACTTGTATCGAAACCTGGTAAGCAATTTATATAATCTAATGGTAAACTTTTACATATTTCATATTCTTCTGTACAACCAAAATTACTTTTAATATATTTATTATAATTAAATAATTTATTTTGTATTAAAATCATATCATAAACTTCTAATTCATACATATTATCTTTTTTTTTTATTAATAAATTACATTTATTTTCAGAAGAATATAAATTTAATAATAATTCACCTTTTAAAAATAAAAAATTAAATGTTGTAAATAAATCATTATTTTTAATATTTTTAAATCCTAATTCAGAAATATTTTTGGGATAATCATTATCATTTAATAAATAAAAATTTAATAATAAATAATTAGCATTTAAATTTATTCCTATATTAGCTTGTTCAGTCATATTTTTAACTATTGATTTATTATCATCATAATAATCAGATATAAATAATATTATTTTATTATTTATATTTATTTCTTTAATATTTTTAAAATATATAATATTATTATGTTGTTCGCAACAATTTATATTATTAATATACCAAATTATATTAGGAAATAAATTAAATAATATTGGTAAAAAAAGATATTTTGATTTATTAGTATAAAAAATAATATTTTCTATATTTTTTATTTTTGTTAATACATTAATATAAAGTAATAATAAACTTTTTTCTTTATAATTTATATTTGGTTCATATATTTCATTAATATTAATATTTTCAATATATGGTAAATCATTAATAGTTTGTGGTAAAATTTTATTTTTTAATAAAATTGTTTTATTAATTTTATTTCTATGGTAATTTAATCGTTTAGTTTTTTTTATAATAGAATTTTTTAATCTTAAAAAATTCTCTTGTGCTATTAATCTTATTTTATACCATCTTATATATAAATTTTCTAAAAAATCATTTGATAACTTATAATCTGTAAATATTTCTTTATCATTATATTTTAAAAAATTAATTAATTTATTTTTTATATTAGATGATAATCTTGATTTAATATTATTATATATATATAATGTACTTTTATTATCATTTCTTATATTCCAATTTAAATATAAATCATGTAAATTATGATTATAAAAACTATTATAAATTATATTTAATATATATATAAATGGATTATCAATATTAATATATAAATAATTATAATCAATATAACAACCATCATTACTTAAATATTTATCTAATAATAACAAACCTATAATCGTACCTTTTTCATAATATGAATCTTCTAAATAATTTTTACCAATATCAATTATTATTGATGTAAAAGTTTTATTTTTTAAAATATCCAATATAGTTAAATATGTATCATAATTATAATCATAACCAATATAATAAATATCTATTTTATCACTATATGTTTGTTTTAAATATATTAATTGATCAATATTTATAGTATTAATAACTATAAATATTATTTTATTATTATTTAATTTATTATATAATATAGGATAAATTAAATATAAATTATGAGAAATTACTAGAATATTTTTTATATTAATATGAACTATAAAAGACATTAAATCAATTGATTGTTTAGAAATAATATTTAATTTTTTTAATGAAATGTTATTACTATTATGATAATAATAATTAAATTTTTTTAAATTATTTGTATAACTTAAATAATCATCATATTTATAAGGATTTATATCTTTTATTATATTTGGTTCATATTCATATAATTCTTTATATTCTTTATATAAATTTAAATATATATTTATTTCATTTTTTACTTTATTCAACATATATTTATAATATAAATATATATTTAAATTTTAATATTTATACTTTCTTGTATTTGACGATTTTTAAACTCTTTAAAAATATCACTATTATTATAAAATAAACTATTTAATTCACTATTTATTGGTGAATTTGTTTTAAAATATGGAGTAATATCTCTAATTATATCAGTTCCAAGAGTACATAAATCATCAATACAAACTTGATCTTTTTTTAATTCCTTTTTTTTTTCATCTAACATATCTCCATCTTTAATATATAATCTTTCTCTAAGATATAATTTTCTAATTCCATCTTCAATTTCCTGTATTGTTTTTAACTCGTCTGGTGTATAGTTACTTTTATTATAAAAATCTATTTTTGTTTTATAATTATTTAATTTTGCTTTTAATTCTTTTTTTATTTCATCATTTTTATCAAACCTATTTGAATTTGATAACCAATCAAAATGACATTGAAATAATCCATAAGTTTTACCATTTGAATCAAATTCTATAAATTTATTATTTCTAATATTATTTATATGTTTTTTAATTTTATATAATATATAACTTAAATTATTATGATTAATTAATTCTTTTTCATTTATAATACTAGTATTAATAATATTTATTATATTACTATTTAGTTTATTATCTGTTATTTTTTTAGATTCTGATATTAATCTAGCATAAGTAGAATTAAGTAAATTATAATATGATTCTGTATTAATTTCTGCTATTGTTGTTTTTGTTTGTAAATGTTCTTTTATTTCTTCATAATTTTTTTTTGATACAAATATATGTTGTTCGTCAACAATATCTTTTTCATTATACTTATTTTTAATACTATAAGGATAATATCCAAAATATAATAATTTATTTAAAAATATAGGTTCTATATTTGCTTCTATACAATCAATATGTTTTTTTTTATTTATTTCTTCATTTTTTACAGTTGAACAAATATTTGATAAATTTTTATATTTTTCTAATTCTTCTTTACTTGCTTTCTCAAATAAAATATAAAAATATGCTTTTTCTTGTATATTCATACATATTACTTGTTGTATTTCACCTATATAAAGTATTCTTTTAAATTCAGAAATTGAACCAAATGAGACTTCATTACATTTATAATTATATAAAGTAAATCTACTTGCTTTTACATATTTTCCATTACTATCAGTTCTATATCCTCTAAATACAAAAATAACATAATCATCAATATTTTTATTACTGTCTGTAAAATCATAATATTTTTTACATTTTTTATTTTGAATTTTTGTCATATCAACTAAAGGATTTGAATCTTTATCAAATTTTATTAAAAAAAATCCAACAAATCTATATCTTGTAGAATTTAATTCATTAAATAAATTTTGAAAATGAAGAAAACCAGAATGTTTATGAAATACCATTCTTAAACTAAATGCTTGTTCGCAATTATTAACCCAACAATTAGTTAATGCTTTATTAACTAAATTACTCCATGATAATACACCTAATTTCATACTTCTTTCTATAAATGGTTCTTGTGTTATTAAATTATTATTTCTATAATATTGCATATATGTAGCAGTCATATATAGTAATTGTAATTTATCAGATTCATTAAAAATATCTTGTAATAATATTTTTTTTTTTAAATTTTCATCTTTAATTCTTATATATACATATTCTTTAAAACTACCAATATTAACTAAATTTTTACAATCTTTTTGTTCTTGAATTATAAGTCTATTTATTTGTTCATCTTTTAATAAAATTTCTTTTATATGTTCATCTTGTAATAATATGTCTTTTATATGTTCATCTTTTAATAAAATTTCTTGTATTTGTTCATCTTTTAATAAAATTTTTTGTATATGTTCATCTTGTAATAAAATTTCTTTTATATGTTCATCTTGTAATAAAATTTCTTGTATTTGTTCATCTTTTAATAAAATTTCTTTTATATGTTCATCTTTTAATAAAATTTCTTTTATATGTTCATCTTTTAATAAAATTTCTTGTATTTGTTCATCTTTTAATAAAATTTGTATTATTTTATCATTAAAATTATCAATAAAATTATCAATATTTATTAATCTTTTAATTTCTATAATAATATTTAGAATAAAATCATCATTATTATTACCAATTATTTTATTATAATCAAAATCAATATCTGTAATTTCTAATGTTTCTAATATTTTTTCTGTTAATAATTTTTTATATTCTAATAATATATTTTTAGAAATAATAGATAAACTATCCATTATTTTTTTTGAATATTCATCTGATAAACCTTTATGATAGTTTTTTGTTAATAAATTAGCATGTAAATAATCCATTTTTTCATTACATTCATCTTTCTTATCTCTTTTACATTTAATTTTATAAGTGTATTCAATTAAATTTTCAACATCATTAATTATATTTTGAAAATATTCTTGTATTTCTTTATATTTTTTATTAATATTTTCAATATTTATATCAATTTCATATTTTATTAATTCAAATTGAAATTCTTGTTTATTATTTAATTCTTTAATTATATAATTATTAATAATTATATTTATCATTTGTTGTAACAACGACATTTCAAGTTTTAAAAAAATAAAATTTGGTATATCAATATATGGAACAAAATAAAAAGTAGGTAATTTAATTGTTTTTTCTTTATCTAAATAATAATCATCATCAATAAAATGTTTTTTTAATGTAGGTTCTATTTTTGTTTTAAATATATCTAAATTCCAAATATATTTACCAATATCCATTGGTTTATCATAAATATCATTTGATAAATCATATAATTTTTCTTTTTTTATATATTTTAAATTATCATTATAATAATATGTCATTTATTATATTAATAATAGTATTTATTTTTAATACTTATTTAAGACTAAATTTTAAGTAATCATTTATATTAAAAAAAAATTGAATTTTTTAAATTATGATAAATTCATTAAAAAAAAATACATCATATAGATATCTACAATGATTTCTTTTTGCTTAGACCCAATCATCATCGCCTTATGGTATGCTTTTTCTCAGAATCAGACTACCCAGGAGCAGACTACCCAGGAGCAGACTATCCAGGTGCAGACTATCCCGGAGCAGACTACCCAGGAGCAGACTATCCCGGAGCAGACTACCCAGAAACAACCGATTCTTGATACGGTACTTGATGAGATTCGTTCGGTTTATGAGATTCTTGCTAACCTGACGAATTTCAATACTCTTAAAAAAGCACGTTTTGAGATTCGTCGGGTTTGTAAAATTCTTCTTAAAGTCAATGCGAAGATCATCCAAGAACTTGATGAAATTCGTCAGACTCGTCAGACTCGTCAGACTCTTGAGACTCTTGATATGGTACGTATTATGACTCGTTCGGCTCTTTATACTCTTACTAATGCACGTTTTGAGACTATTGACGATGTATATTATAAGATTCGTGAGGTTCGACGGACTCTCAATAAGATACTCGATACGACTCGTAAATCTGTTTGATCGAAAAGTCATCAAGACAACAAAAATGTTCTTTTATCAACATCAAAATAACATTTTTAAACAATCAATTTATCTTTTTTTTATATTTACAAAATTAAGTAATTTTTTTAATCAAAAAAAAATTGAATTTTTTAAATTATAATTAATTCATTAAAAAAAAAATACGTTATATAGATGTCTACTATGATTTCTTTTTGCTCTGATCCTATTACTGTTGCTTTTGTGATCATCATCGTCGCCTTATGGTATGCTTTTTCTCAGAAAGAGACTATCTCTGAAGAAACCACCCAGGAACTGATTCTTAATGCGATACTTGGTGAGACTAGTCGAGTTTATGAGATTCTTAAACTCCATTTCGAGACTCTTGATGAAGTACGTAAGGTTTATGGAATTCTTTTTGAAGTGCGTTTTATGATTATTCAAACTCTCAATAAAGCACATGCGAAGACTAACCAAGAACTTAACGAAACTCGTAAGACTCTTACTATGGTACTTAATAAGATTCGTCTGGTTCGCCATACTCTTACTAATGCACGTTTTGAGACTATTGACGATGTACATTATAAGATTCGTGAGGTTCGTCAGACTCTCATTAAGATACTCACTACGACTCGTAAATCTGTTTGATCGAAAAGTCATCAAGACAACAAAAATGTTCTTTTATCAACATCAAAATAACATTTTTAAACAATCAATTTATCTTTTTTTTATATTTACAAAATTTAGAACTATAAAATTATTTAATTATTTTAATCAAAAAAATTAATCGATATGAAACTTAGAACGTATACCACACTTTTTATATCAGTTGAACAAATACATTAGTTTTAGGATAGTTATGAATATATATGAATATATATGAATATATATGAATATATATGAATATATATGATATAATAACGCTTATCGTTGACTTCTGTATAATTTGTAAGATCGGTCTTCATACCACCTATATATAGGTAGCTGATATCGACGAACCGATTAAGGTAACTTATAGTATATAATTAAGCAATAGATAAGAGCTAATATACTATTATATCATAAATTTATTAAAATTCAGCTTCAAAAATGTCTGAATACACTTATCTATTTATAACTACTTTATACCACATACCACTTATGATCATGAATTCTGTTATATCATCAATATCTATATGATGTAATATTATGAACTAATAATGTTTTATGGTTATGATTTTGCAGGTTTTCACTGGTTTCATTGGATTCTGATTCTTTTAATCCTTGATCCTTTGCCTAACGTTGGGTACGGAGGGTATATTCAGTCTGGATTTACATGCCTGGATAATACCATGTTCGAGATTGAAGTTACAAAAGGCTTTTATCAGCTTAATGTAGTGGCTTCTCGAGATATCAGGAAGAATGAGGAGCTTTACATTAATTGGCAGGTTCCGCATCTGATCAAGTTACCAGAGATGGAATTCCCTATTGAGTTAAAAGATGTTAATGATAGCGGTACATCAGCTATCATTAATACATATGGAAGATATCCACTAAGCTTTACGAATCGGATTTCTAAAGCTTGGTTGGATCTAGATAAAGATGTTGATATCAAAGATGACTGGTCTGGAGATATCGGTTACATCACTAGAGATAGATTAGTTGGTGTATTGGATGGTTTTGATAGGCATTTCTTTAGCAACACATTGAAGGTTATAAATCCTTCAATCAAACCTACAAACAAGCTTGAGAAGAATACATTAGCTATTACAGAAGGGCAGTTACTAGTAACATTAAACTTGATATTTCTTTATAAATCTATATTGAAATATTAATCTTTTTCTTTATATTTTCTTAATCCATTCATTTTTGCTGTAAATATATTCATTATCTGTAACAT
>JACCEE010759312.1_pt1 | contig 17237 bp, 14 predicted proteins | sample 7449931 | NCBI WGS metagenome assembly JACCEE01 (sample SAMN15323457, study PRJNA562643) | freshwater metagenome | isolation source: river surface water | place: USA:Blue River Watershed | collected 2017-08-19 | reverse complement strand
CTCGCGCGCCATGCCGCGGAACTCGCCGCGTGCTCAGGCGAGCTTTGGGTGGACGGCGGCATAAGGTCCCGCTCTGACGTCGAGGCGGCGGGCCGACTCGGCGCCAAAGAGGTAATGATCGGGCGACCGTTCATAACCGCGCTCTTGCGCTCGGGCGCCGAGGGAATCCGCGAACGCATGTGCGCGTTCGTCGGCGACTCGGTTCTCGCCTAAGCCAAGGTATTTCGCCCTTACTTGAGCGTCACGCCGCCGAACGCGGTGTTTCCGTTCACTATAACACGATACGCGTTGGGGTCCTTTGAGGACGCGTACTTCAGGTCGACCCCGCCGAGCACCGGCACCACGTGCGAGACGACGAGCACGTTGTCCGGCATGATTATGTCTATCCCGCCGAAGGCCGACGTCACGTTGATGACCACGTCGCCCTGGAGCCGGACGTTGCGCATGTTTATCGTCAGTCCCCCGAAGATAGCCGTGTAGGACGCGCCGGAGAAATCCTCGTTGGAGTAGATAATGTCCTGTCCACCGAAGAAAACCGACGCCGTTTTGTAGCTTGCGCCCGAGCGCGAGGTCTCCGTGAAGATCCCGCCGTTCGGCCTCGACGAGTCGCCGCGCTGACCCTCGCCGCGCGCCTTGTCCCGCTCGTCGGCGCCGGAGGCGTCGCTGCGTTCCTCGTCGCGGCGCCTGCCGCGAGAACCGGAGGAGAAAAAGAAATTCCCAAAAACGAGCTGGGCGCCGATCGCGAGAAGCACGATCGGGAAAATCAGTTTCCAGGTGAAGCCTTCGGGAAGTAAGCCCTGCGACATGAGGAGAAGGATCACGCCGACCGCGAGAATCACGACGTTGCCGGCGTTGATGCCGCCCTGTGCGATCGCGATGAGGGCGGGAACGATCAGGAATAGCGTCCACCATCCCGCAAGGTTGATCTGAAAGTCAAAATAGCCAAGGATGCTTCCCCCGACCGCAATGCCGGCGGCGAGGAAGATAAGTCCCACGATGACCGTACCGATATCCCGTCTCATTAAGAACCTCCGCTCAGTATCAATGCCGAATAGTATAACACGTTCTGCGCGCTAAAGTGTCAGCGCCCTCAGGATAGGCCTTTCAGCGCTGAAAGGAGTATCAGGGGATTCGCCTGAGCACGTTCCTCGAGACGCTTAAACTGGTCGGCGGTCTCGGTGGCCGAACCGGAGAGCTCGAGCTCCTGCCTGGTACGGCGGTACCAGAGATAGTGATATTCGCGAAGCCCGGCCATTTTCGCGCGCGTAAACGCGTCCTCGAGGACGCGCGCGAGGGTGACGTGATTGTCGGTTCCCGTCTGGAAGAGAATGCCCTCGGAGGCGATGCAGAGGACGACGCGCGCGAAGCCCTCGGCAAGGCAATCGTCGTTGCGGAATCCCCGAACGACGAGCCTCTGGAGGCCGAGCGAGAGGTCGTAGCCCTTGAGGCGGAGCTGCTTGCGTAGGGTCACTATCTCGCTGCGCACGGTCACGAAGTCCGTGTCCGACGGTTTCCCCGACTGCAGGCGTCGGCGCCATTCGCCGAACTGCCTCTCGTACGCGGGAAACTCCGGGGTATGCGAGACGTAGCTTTCGGTTTCCGAGAGCAGTTTCCACTCGGTGGCGAACCGGTCCGAAATGAAGCCCTTGATCGAATCGCGTCTTTGTAGGCCCATATTGAATAGAGTATACTGAAAGCGCGATGAAAATACTCGTGGTGTCCGACATTCACGCGACCCTTGACGCCCTGGAGGCGGTGCTTTCCGCCGAGGCCGGCCTTTGCGAGGGGCTCTTTTGCCTTGGGGACACGATTGGCTACGGTCCCGATCCGGGCGAATGCGTCGCCGCGATCCACGCCGCCGAAAGATCCTTTAGCGCGACCGTCATCCTTGGGGGAAACCACGAGGCGGGGCTCGCGGGCCGCTTGCCCTTGGATTGGTTCAACGATCACGCGCGACGGTCCGTTAGGCACGCGCGGTCGGTCCTTTCGCCCGAGGACGTCGCCTGGCTATCAGGTTTGCCGTCGAGCGTTCGCTTTAATTCCGGCGTCGTCCTGTCGCACGGCTCCCCGGTCTCGCCGACGACGGGCTATCTTTTTGGGGGAAGCGAAACCGACGACGCTCTTTCTTATTTGGAAGAGGTGGGCGCGCGTTTGTGCTTCTGCGGGCATACTCACGACGCCTCCGCGTTCGGCGCGCTTCCTTCCGGCTTTACCCGCTTTCCCCATCCCGGCGCGACCCTGCGCCTCGGCGGGGATGACGCGCCGCGCGGCGAAAGCGCCCCCGCGTGGCCTTCCCCCGCGGCCGTGATCTTGAATCCCGGCAGCGTCGGTTTCCCCCGGTCGTTCAACGGCGGGCGAACCGAGGATATGCCGGGCGACTCGGAGCCGATTAGCGAGCGATCCTTTCCCGCGTACTACGCGGTGTGGGATACCGAGGGAACGGAAGCGGCCGGCATGGTTAGCTTCCGCGAGGTTCGCTATGACAGGCGCCCCGTCGAGCGGCGCATAGCGGATAGCGGTCTGTTATAAAAGGGCCGCGAGGTATTCCCAGCGCGCGTATTTTTCCTCGAGTGATTTCGATGCCGCCTCGAATTCCGCCGCGATTTCGCGGAGCCGCATGTGGTCGGTCTCGCCGCCTGAAAGAAGCGCCTCGAGCTCGCCCTTACGGGCTTCCATCGTCTCTATCTCTCCCTCGATCGATTCGTATTCGCGCTGTTCCTTGAAGTTTCGTTTCTTGGGCTTCGCGACTCCGCCTGAGCCGGCGGACGCGAGCGAGCTCTGTTCAGCGACGGCTACGGTCGCCGCGCGCGCGGCGTTGGCCGCGATCGCGGCCTTGTCCGCCCGCTCCGCCTCGGCCTGTTCTTCCGCGCGCACCACGATGTAATCGCTGCAGCTTCCGACGAAGCCGGAAACCGATCCGTCGTCCTCGAGCACGAAAAGCGTGTCGGCTACGCGGTCCATGAAGTAGCGATCATGGGACACGACGAGAAGGCATCCGGGATATCCCGAGAGGAAGGACTCGAGAACGCTCATCGTGTAGATATCGAAGTCGTTCGTCGGCTCGTCGAGCACGAGGAAGTTCGGGTTGGACATCAGGAGCCTGACGAGGTAGAGCCGTTTTTTCTCGCCGCCGGAGAGCGCCGACGAGGGGGAATGCTGGGCCTTGCCGGAGAAGCCGAAGCTCTCGAGCAGTTTGGACGCGCTGACGGTAACCCCGTCGGCCTTCGTGACGACCTCCGCGACTTCTTGGATGTACTCGAGCACCGTCAGGCTCGTGTCCGGGAAAGCCGGGTTCTGCCGGTAGTACGCGATCGCGGTGTTCTCTCCCCGCGTTACCGAGCCGGAGTCCGGCTCGAGGGAGCCGGTCAGGAGGTTGAGTAAGGTCGTCTTGCCCGAGCCGTTGTCGCCGAACACGCCGATTCGGTCCCCTTTCTTGAAGGCGTAGGTAAAGTCCTTGATGACCGCCTTCGCGCCGCCCGAGGGCAGGGGCCAGGACTTGCATAGTCCCTCGGCCTCCAGGATCTTTCCGCCGAGCCGGCGCCCGGTTACCTCGAACGCGTAAGATTTCTTTTGCGCTTCCTCGTCCTTGGACATCCTCAGAAGGTCCATCTTGCGGTGGATCGAGTCGATTCGCGCCTGGGCCTTGGTGCCGCGGGCGCAGGGGCCGCGGAGCAGCCATTCGCGCTCCGAGCGGAGCACGCTCTCGAGCCGCGCGTCGGTATTCGCCGCGATTTCCTCGGCTATGGCCTTCTTTTCCAGGTAGCGGGAGAAGTTGCCCTCGTAGGTGGTAAGCCGACCGAACTCGAGCTCGTGGATCGAGGTGCATACCGCGTCGAGGAAGTAACGGTCGTGGGTGACCATCATGACCGAACGGTCGGTCTCGGCGAGCCACCGCTCGAGCCAGGCGATCGTCGCTATGTCGAGGTGGTTCGTCGGCTCGTCGAGTAGGAGAAGCCTCGTGTCCTCGATGAGTACCTGCGCGAGCGCGACCTTCTTCACCATGCCGCCCGAGAGTGTTCCCATGCGGAGGTCGAGGTCTGAAAGCCCGAGGGTCGTTAGGACCGAGCGGACGGAACTCTCGTAGTTCCACAGGTCCTTGGAGTCCATCTCGTGCGAAAGCTCTTCCATGCGCTTGAGCGCCTTCGCGTCCCCGCCAGAGTGCGCGAGGTCCTCGCAGACGGTTTCGTATTCCCTAATCACGCGGAGCTTGGGACTGTCGGACTTGAAAATGTGCGCGCGTATGGTGTCCTTCGCGTCGAACGTCGGGTTCTGCGGCAGGAATGAAACGCCCGCCGCCTTGTTGACGACGACGGTGCCCGAGTCCGGGGCGAGGGTTCCCTCGAGGCAGTAGAGGAGGGTGCTCTTGCCCGTGCCGTTTTTGCCGATAAGGGCGGCTTTTTCGCCCTCGTCGAGACCGAAGGTGATATCGGTGAACAGGGGGCCGTCGCGGCCCATCTTAGAGAGTTTGCTGACGGAAAGAAGATTCATACGGGGGAGTATAGCAGGTTGCCGCCGGCGGCAAAAGGGCGTAGATTTGACGCATGACCCTGCTTGACCGCCAAACCGTCGAGAAGGTCTTCGCGCGGCTCGCCAAGGCGAATCCCGCGCCCAAGACCGAGCTCGTCAGCGTGAACGACTACACCCTGCTCGTCGCCGTCATCCTGTCGGCGCAGATGACCGACAAAGGCGTAAACCGCGCGACCGGTCCCCTATTCGCCGCCGTCGATACCCCGCAAAAGATGCTCGAGCTCGGGGAAGATGGCCTTCGCGAATACGTCAAATCCGTTAATCTCTACCCGACGAAGGCGCGGCACATAATCGCGATGAGCCGGATGCTCGTCGACCGCTTTGCAGGATCGATTCCCCGTTCGCGCGAGGATCTGGAGAGCTTGCCCGGCGTCGGCCGCAAGACGGCCAACGTCATTTTAAACGTGGTGTACGGAGAGCCGGTTATGCCGGTGGACACGCACCTGCTCAGGCTCGCGCCCCGAGCGGGCTTAAGCGCCGCGACGACGCCGCGCGGCGTGGAGGACGACCTGATGCGCATCATCCCCGAGGCGTACAGGAGGGACGCGCATCACTGGCTCCTCTTGCACGGCCGCTACGTGTGCGTCGCCAGGGCGCCTAAGTGCGCCGAGTGCTGCATCGCGGACCTGTGCCCGAAAAACGGGGTTACTCAGGATTTCTCGACGAGGTAGACGTATTCCTTGACGTGCGCGCTCCGGTCCCTAAGGTTTCGGCTTCCGCGGAACGCGTTGTAGCGGGTCTCGAAGGTCTCCGTCTCGCCGACGCGCGCGAGGAGGCTTTCCATTTCTTCCCGGGAAATAAAGCCCTCGGAGTTGAACGAGACGATGAGGAACTTCGCGCGTATGCCACGGGCGAGCCGTTCGAGCGCGAGGGCCGCGTCCTTTTTGCGGTTGTAAGCCGAGCGGTTCCAGTCTTGCGGGATGCCCGACACCGGGGAAACCGCCGAGGCCTCGCGATAGTCGGCGAGCAGGTTGAGCATGAAGTAATTCGAGCCGTAGGGATGTTGGTTGTAGGGCGGGTCCAGGTACGCGACGTCGACTTCGGGAACCTCGGCGCAAATCTCGTTCGCGTCGCCCGTGAGAATCAGCGTCTCGCAGGAATGGTCGCTGAACACCGGAAAGGGAAGGCTAATATCCCCGCGTATGCGCGAGAGCGCGTCGCCCTGACGGCCGCCGAAGCGCCCGAGGCCGGTTGAGGTATCCTTGTAGAATCCCTTGAAGACGCCCGAGGTGTTCGCGTGGATGGACGCTTCCGAAATGAGCGGCGCGAGGAAGAAGTGGCGGATATCCTCCGGCACTCCCTCGATGAGCGAGCGGGCCGTGTCGAGGTAGCGCGCGTTGCGCGATGTGTAGAAAACCCTCTCGCCGGGACGGATGTTCTCGTCGTCCTCCGGCGCGTAGTTTCTCGAGATAATCCCCTCTCGCAAGGGCTCTCCGTCCAGCCGCGCGACGAGTTCCTTCCAGACGGAGCGGAGGCGCGCGAGGTCGATATCGCCGCGATTCGCGAGGTAGCACCGATTTATGATCCCGGCGTAGCGCTCGAGGTCGTTGACGACGAGCAGGCTCGCGTATCGCTTAAGGTACCGCGCGACCGCGCCCGATCCCGAAAAGGCGTCGAAGGCCGAGATCCTCTCTTTGCCGAGCCGCCCTCGCGCGGTTTCGACGGCGTTGCCGATGAAGCCGAGAAGGGCGCGCTTGTTGCCGATATACGTGACAAGCTGTTCGGTGAGGAATTGGGGATTATCGCCGGGGGGTGGGTTCGTCATCGTTCGGTACCGTTCACAGTGTAGCCGATAATCAATATTTTGGGCGATCCAATCGCCTTGACCCGAAGGGCATAAATCCGTATTCTGTATGTAAGACGTAGCTAACATAATGCCTCGTCGGGAGGTTCCATGGCCACGATAATCGTCGCAATCTCGCTTTTAGCCGCCGTATCCTTCGCGCTCGCCGCCACCGTCCGCAGGTCCCGGAGGGGAGGCTCCTGCTGCGGCAGTTCGGGTAGTTCCGGATGCGCCAGTTGCGCCGGATGCTCGGGTTGCGCAAGCCGCTCGCATTGCCCATCGGTCGTCGAAAAAGCGATAGAAAAATAAGCGTCGCTTACGGTATACTTTGTCGTGATTACCGGAGGATGTATGCAGGAATTCAACAATGTGACCGTAGTGAAAAAAGCCAACGTGTATTTCGGCGGCAAGGTGACGAGCCGAACCGTCGTGTTCCCGAATGGGGAGAAGAAGACCCTGGGCATTATGCTTCCCGGAGACTACGAGTTCTCCACGGACGCCAAGGAAATCATGGAAGTGCTCGCGGGCTCCATGGACGTACAGCTTCCGGGCGCCGCCGAGTATCGGACGTATAAGGCCGGCGACGTTTTCGAGGTACCCGCGAAATCCTCGTTTAAGCTCACGCTTACCGAGGTCGCCGACTACTGCTGTTCGTACATTCGCTGACGCTAGGCGGCGAAAGGGGGGAGGCCATGTCGGTATATATCGAAACGCTCGGTTACGCTGCGTCGTTCATCATTCTCGTTTCCCTGACGATGAAGTCGCTGGTCAAGCTTCGGTGGATCAACGCCATAGGCTCGGCCCTCTTCGTCGCGTTCGCCGTACTGACGCGATCCTTCCCGACCATCGTGATGAATTGCGGGATCGTGCTCATCGATCTCGTGTTCCTGTGGCGCCTGACGAGGCGGCGAACCGATTACGCGCTCGTTAAGGCCGAGCGCGGCAGCGCCTATCTCGAATATTTCTACAAAAAATACCGCAAGGAAATAGACGGGATATTCGGCGAGCGCGCGTTCGAGGAATCGACGGGCTTCTCGTACTTCGTGTGCGACGGCGAGATCGCGGGTATCTTCGGCTGGAGGGAGAATACCCCGACGGAGTGCCAGATACTTATCGACTTCGTGACGCCACGCTATCGCGACACGAAAATCGGCTCATGGTTTTTCGAGCGCCAGCTCCCGATGTTCAAGGAGAAGGGCTATCTTCGCTTCGTCTATCGCGACGTCGGCAAGGGGCACTGGAAGTACCTGGAGCGTATCGGCTTCGCTCCCGAGTCGATCGGCAATTTCTCGAAAGAGATCGGCTAAAGGCGCTCATCGCGCGCCCGCGCGAAGCGCACGGGTGCGCGATGGGCTTGCCTAGTAAATCGTCTCCCCGAAAAGCCTTCCGAGCAGATTGACCGCCATCTCGGCGGTTTCGTTCCTAATATCGTGAACGGGGTTTACCTCGACCATGTCGGCCGATGCCACGAGCCCCGCCTTCGAAAGCTCTTCCATCAAAAACAGGACCTCGCGGTACGTAAGCCCGCCGGGAACCTCGATGCCGACGCCGGGGGCGAACCGCGGGTCGATCGCGTCGATGTCGAAACTCAGGTGGACGGCGTCGACCCGCTCGCGGAAGAACGCGATGATAGAGTCGATCGTCGCCGCGATGCCGTTTCGGTCGATGTCGCTCATCGTGTGCACGCGGACGCCCGCCTGGCGCATGAGGTCGCGCTCCCGGGGGTCAAGGTCGCGCACGCCGATGTAGCAGACGTTGGCGGGATCGATCTTCCTCACGGGGGTGTAAAAACCGGTCAGTTCCTCTATGCCGAAGCCGCACGAGGCGGCAAGGATCATTCCGTGGATGTTGCCGCTCGGCGTCGTCTGCGTCGTGTTGAAGTCGCCATGCGCGTCAACCCAAAGCACCCCGACCCTGCGGCCCGCGGCCGCGTGCGCCGCCGAAACGCCGGCGATGGAGCCGAGCGCGATCGAGTGGTCTCCCCCGAGGATGAGCGGAAAGTCCCCCGCGCGCGCGACGCTTTCCACGTGGCTCGCGAGCTGACTGCACGCGTCGATGATCGGGCCAAGGTGCTTGGCGTTGTCGCGCTGAATCTCGCTCGCGGGATCGATGTATTCCTGCGGGGGGATTTGGATCGGCGGGTAGAGGTCGTCGTTTTCGATACCCAGGCCATTGAGCCTGTCGCGGAGACCTGCGAGCCTGATGGCCGACGGGCCCATGTCCCCGCCGCGCCTGGACGCGCCGTAGTCCAATGGCATTTCGATTATGCGAATTTTCACGTCGTTTCCTCCGTTGCCGGGCGTATCGTCAGGTTGCGCACCCATCGCTCCTTTTTAAGCTGCCAGCTCGCGATGCCGATCTTGACGAGGTCCGTGAGCTTGACGACCGCGTAGATCTGCACGGGCCCGAGCGGCGTGAGGAACGCGAGCGCGAAGATTCCCGGGAGAAACATCGTCGTGTTGATTCCTATGTCGACCCACGCGCCCATGATCGCGTCGCCGCCCGAGCGCGCCGTCGCGAACTGGGCGTTGAGGTAGGTCCACACCGGCATGTACGCCGCGATTACCCAGACGAGGCTTCTCGTCACCGACCGCGCCCCGGGCGACAGGTTGCCGAACACGAGCGGGATTAGGAGAACCGAGAACACCTCGACGAACGCCACGATGAAGCCGATCCCGAGCGAACCGGTCCGGAGCCAACGCGCCTGGTCCTTCGCGAGCCCAAGTTCGCCGCGGCCGAGCGTGCCGCCGACGATGACCCCGACCGAGGTATGGATGCCGCCGAACACGAGGAAGAAAAGGTTCGCTATCGTCCAGCCCGCGGCCATGCCGGAGACGATCTCCGCGCCGCCGCGCCCGTTGTAGACGGCCGTCATCACGGTCTCCGTGATGACCCAGGACATTTCCGAGAGGAATATGATTCCCGATTTGCGCAGAATCTTCGCGTAGAGGACAAAGTCCACCTTGAGCATCTCGACGAAGCGCACGTAGAAACCGGGCTTGGTGACCTTGATGTACGCTGCGTACGCGATGAGTTCCGCGACGCGGGCGATAATCGTCGCGATCGCGGCGCCCTTGACCTCCATGGCCGGAGCGCCGAGGTTGCCGTAGATAAACACCCAGTTGAAGAAAGTATTCAGAAAGGTCGCGGCGACCGAAATGACGAGCGGCGGGCGAACCTTTCCGATCTCGCGGAGCGATGATCCGATGACCGTCGAGACCACGATGGGGAAGAACGTGAAGACGATCAGCGCGAGGTATTCCTTGCCCTGCGCGACGATCTCGGCGCTCGCCGTGTTGGTGTTGACGAGAAGGCCGAGAATTTGCCCTGGCAGGGCGATGCTGAGCGCGGTGACTCCGACGCCGAGAAGCGAGGCCGTCAGCAACTTGAAGCGGAAGGTTTGGCGCATGCCCTCCGGGTCCTTGGCGCCGTTGAATTGCGACATGAAGATCCCGCCGGCGGAGGTGATCGTGTTGAGCGCGACGAAAAAAACGAAGATGAGCTGGTTGGTCACGTTTACGCCGCTCATCTTCACGTCGCCGAGGCCGGCTACCATGAAGTTGTCGATGAGCGAGACCATGCTCTGGACGAGGGCCTGAAGCATTACGGGCACTGCGATCATGAGCGCTTCTTTGTAGAAGCGCGCGGACCCGGCGTATTTTCTGATGTTCATGCGGAAGACTATATCGCATCGCGGCGACGTGTTCCAGACGGGCGGAACGCGTCGCCGCGAATCGCGCCCTACCGGTATTCCTCGCGGCTCTTGATTTCGAGGCCTCTCGACTTGTACCACTCGAGAGAGTCGGTGAACTGCTTGGCGATCTTGATGTTCGTGATCAGAGGGATGTCGAGATCGACGGCCATTCGCCTGATGATGTAGTCGTTCCTCAGCTCGGTCTCGCGGTTGTTTTTCGGGATGTTGATGACGAGATCGACCTCGCGCGAGCGGAGCGCGTCGGCGATGTTGGGCTTCTTTTCCTCGAGCGGCCACGCGAGCGCCTTCGCGGGTATGTCGTTATTCTGAAGGAACCGGGCGGTGCCGCTCGACGCGAGGATTTCGTATCCCATCGCGAGCAGTTTCTTCGCGCTGTCGATGAAGTCGACCTTGTCCTCGATTGGCCCCGTGGAGAGAAGGATTTTCCCCTTGGGCACGCGGAAGCCCGTGGAGAGCATCGCCTTCATGAAGGCGTCGCGCACGCCCTTCCCGATGCAACCGACCTCGCCGGTGCTCGTCATCTCGACGCCCGCGACGGGATCGGTTCCCTTGAGCCTCGCGTAGCTGAACTGCGCCGCCCTTACGCCGACGTGGTCGATTTCGAGCTGGCTTCCCTCGACTCGCTTGACTTCCGCGCCGAGCTGGGCGCGCACGGCGAGGTCGATCATGTCCGTGCGGAAGACCTTGGAGCAGAAGGGCATCGAGCGGCTTGCGCGCACGTTACACTCGAGGACCTGAATGTTCGAGCTTTTCGCGAGGAACTGAATATTGAACGGGCCGGTGATCTCGAGCGCCGCGGCGATTTTCCTCGCGGCCTTCTTGATCGCCTGCGCCGTCGACAGGTAGATGCGCTGGGCTGGGAGCACGACCGTCGCGTCTCCTGAGTGCACCCCTGCGTTCTCGATGTGCTCGCTGATCGCGTAGACGAGGATCTCTCCCTTATTCGCAACGGCGTCTATTTCGATTTCCTTCGAGTTCTCGACGTACTTGCTGACGTGCGCCGGCTTTCCCGGCCCGACGTCCGAGGCCTTCGCGAGTATGGCCCTGAGGCTGGCGTCGTCCCAGGCGACTCCGACGGTCGGCGATGGGCCGCCCGTTCCCGCGCGCATGAGGACCGGATACCCGACCTTCGACGCGAAGTCGATGGCGTCCTCGGCGCCCAGGGCGTCGGTCCAGGCGGGCTCTTGGATGCCGAGCTGGTCGAGCACGGCGCCGAATTTGTTGCGGTTCGTCGCTCGCTCGATGTCTACCGGCGCCGTGCCGTACACGGGTATCTGCAGCCGCGAGAGCGGCGTCGCGAGAGCGGCCGCGCCGGGACCGCCCACCGAGAGCAGGACCCCGTCGGGATGCTCGGCCTCGAAGACGTCGAGCGTCCGCTCGAGCGAGAGTTCCTCGAAATAGAGGCGATCGCAGGCGGCGAAGTCCGTGGACGCGGCCTCGGGGTTGCAGTTGATCATGATGCCGTATTGGCCGACCTTGCGGATCGCGTTCAGCGCGCCGACGCAGCACCAGTCGTACTCGACGCTCGAGCCGACGCGGTAGGGCCCGGAACCGAGCACCAGCACGCCGCGGTCCGCGGGCTTAACGTCGTCGGTCGTGCCGGACCACGTCATGTACAGGAAGTTGCTCTTGGTCGGGAACTCCCCGGCCACCGTGTCCACCTGCTTGACGACGGGCTTGAGAGCGAACTCGCGGCGCGCCGCGCGAACCTTATCCTCGCGGGTCTTGCAGCACGCGGCTATCTGCGCGTCGGAGAATCCCGCGCGCTTGGCGCGGAGAAGTAGGTCTTTCGCGGGCATGGAGCCCAGCTCGCGGAGCTCCCGCTCGACCTCGAGTATCGCCGCGGCGCACCCGATGAACCAGCGATCTATCCTCGCGTACTTATAAATTCTGTCGATCGACCATCCTTCCGCGAGCGCGGAGTAGACCGCGAAGAAGCGAAGGTCGGTAGGGTTCCGAAGCTCTTCCTTGACGTCCTTAAACCGGTAATCGTGGCACGCGAGCCCGGGGGCGCCCGAATCCGTCATGCGGATGGCCTTTTGCAGCGACTCCTCGAAGCTGCGCCCGAACGCGAGCGCCTCGCCTACGGACTTCATCTCCGAGCCGAGATGGCGGTCCACCCCGGCGAATTTGCCGAAGTCCCAGCGGGGGAACCTGACCGCGACGTAGTCGAAGGCCGGTTCCGCGCAGTATTTCGAGCCGCCCGAAAGGCGGTTGTCGATTTCCGAGAGCGAGAACCCGAGGGCGACTCGGGCGGAAATGTGCCCGAGCGGGAAGCCCGACACTCGCGACGCGAACGCGGTGTTGCGCGAGATTCTCGCGCTCGCCTCGATCAGGCGGAAATCCCCGGAGGCGGGGTCGATCGCGAAGCGGAGGTTCGCGTCGCCGATGATGCCGAGGCATTCCGCCGCGCGGATCGCCGTTTTTCGGATCGCCTGGTATTCGTCGCCCGAAAGGGTTTGGCAGGGCGCGACGACGATGGAGTCGCCGGTATGGATTCCGAAGGGGTCTACGTTTTCCATGGGGCAGGCGACGACGCAGTTTCCCATCGCGTCGCGCAGGATCTCGAGCTCGATTTCCTTCCAGCCGCCGAGCCATTCCTCGACCTGGACCGACTTTGAGGACGCGAACGCGCGCTCCGAGCGCTCGATCAGCTCGGCCTCGTCGGCGCAGATTCCGCCCGAGATTTCGCCGAGCACGTCGGCGCGGAGCATTACGGGGTATACGGTCTTCGCCGCGGCCGCCAGCGCCTCCGCCTTCGTCGTCGCCGTCGCGCTCGCGGGCACGGGGATCGACGATTCCCGCATCAGGGCGATGAAGGCCTTTCGGTCGGTCGTCTTGCGGATCGTGTCAATCGAGGTTCCTATCAGCTGCACGTTGTGCCGCTCGAGCGTTCCCTGCTCCTCGAGCGCGAGCGCGCAGGCGAACGCCGTCTTGCCGCCGTAGCTCGCAAGGATAGAATCGGGCTTTTCGCGCTCGATCACCTTAGCGACGAATTCGGGGGTGATCGGGAGAAAGTACGTCGCGTCGGCGACGCCCTCGGAAGTTTGCACGGCGGTCATGTTCGGGTTCACCAGTATGGTACGCACGCCTTCCGCCTTGAGCGCGCGGATCGCCTGTAGCCCGGCGTCGTCAAACTCGCCGGCTTGACCAATTTTCTGCCCGCCGGACCCGATTATGAGCGCGGCTTTCGGGGTGGTTATTCGGTATTCGTTCATTTGGCGATCCCTCCGTTGCGAACCAATTCGATGAAGGCGTCGTAGAGGAAGCCCGCGTCGTCCGGGCCGGGGTTTCCCTCCGGCTGGAAGAGGACGCCGCTGATGAGACCCTTTCGCGCGGAAAAGCCCTCGATCGAGCCGTCCGTGTTATTTAGGAAGGTCGGCGACCAACCTTCCGGCAGGGAGGCGTCCCTGATGCCGTATCCGTGGTTTTGCGCCGTGATGAGGCACCTGCCCCCGGCGAGGTCGACGCACGGCACGCTTGAGCCGTGATGTCCCTGGGCCATGCGGAACGCGGTCGCGCCGCCCGCGATCGCGAGTATCACCGCGCCCTGCCCGACGGCGAAGACCGGGACGTTCATCTTGAGTATCTCGCGGAGCGACTCGACGGTCTTTTCGCAGGAGGTGGGGTCCCCGGGGGCGCCGCCAATGAATACCGCGTCGAACGTCTCCGAGGCGAAGTCCGCCGTGCACGGCACCCTGAGCACCGACGCGTAGGGGCTTACGAGTCTCCGTATGGAGGAGTTCTTGATTCCGCAGTCGACGGCGAGGATCGTCTTTGCCCCCGCGCCGTACCTTGCGTTCCGCTTTATCGAGACGTTTGTCGGTTGGCTGTGGAGGCTAGCCGAGCTAAAGGAGACGTCGCGGGTGTCGGAGACGAGGATCTTCGCCCGCATCGTGCCGCGTACCGCGATTCTCTGGATGATAGCCCGAGTGTCGATTCCGGAAATCCCGGCGACCTGCTGTTTTTTAAGCCATTTGGGAACGGATTTCGCCGCGCCGCGGTGGCTCGGGTTTTCCGCGCAGGAAGCGACGACGAGGCCGGCGACCTTGATGTCCGTCGACTCGAAATACCGTTCGAGCCCGAGCTCGCACGCGTCGTCGTCCGGGACGCCCTCGGCTCCCGTGGTGGGAAGCGCGATCGCGACGATCGTTCCCTTTAAGGCTGGGTCGGTGAGGAGTCGGGGCAAGTCCACGTTTCCCGTATAAGCGACGATTTCGCCCGATACGGAGCTTTCATGCCCAAACGAAATTCCTTCAAATTCCGTTCCATCCTCGAGGATAATCCGCGCGGTTTTGACTGGTTGCGTCACAGCAAACCCCCCTAATAACGTTTATTTCTATCAGAAGAATAAACCGGGATGGGCTTGTTTTCAAGAAAAATGATTAGAAATTCCGAATCAACATTCGTGATCCGCGCTTTTCACTCCATTTTCCCTTTCTTTTTGATGGCAGCTTGTCGATTTCACAGGGTTTGAAGCCGAATCGCTCGAACCAGTCCGCCGTTTGAGTCGTTAAAACGAAAAGCGCCGAGAATCCGGCTAGGCGTCCTTTGTCGATCAAAAGGTCCATAATTCGGGGGCCGATGCCCATGTGTGCGTATGCCTCGTCCACCGCGATTCCCGCGATCTCCCCAAGCCCCTCCGGGTATCCATGCAGGGCAGCGCAGGCCCGAATACCGCCGTCGATCTCGTACACGGTAAAGTCCGAGGCCTCGGTTTCGAGGTCCTCGTTCGTTCGCGGGAGGAGGATTCCTTTTTCCACGAAGGGATTCATTAGCGAAAGGACCGCCGGAATGTCGTCGCGGGTCATCTGGCGGAAGGTTCCGTAGTCGCTGCGGAAGATCATCGTCCCCGAGCCGAGGTCGGAGAATATCTCCGCCGGGATCACGCCGTCTATGTCCGCGTCCAGCACGTGGGCTCGCGTAACGCCGCGCAGGCATGCGTCCTTCCCTTGAGCGAGCAGGTCCGCGAGCTCATAGGTGGGGCACGCTGGATTGGTCACGTTTCGATTCATTTCGATAAACGCGTCGATGTCGTCCACCGATATGGCGGCGAGCCTTCCCTCCGGCGAGAGCGCGGCGCCCTCAGGCATCCGATAGGTGTCGACGGATATCGTCGCTCCGGAGCCCATGAAGAACAGCTTTTCGGCCTTGAGCGCGACGGCCGTGGCGACGGCGAGTTCGGTCGAGGATATGTTGTAGGGTTTGCCGGTCGAGGTCCAGCCGACGCACGGGATGATCGGGATAAAGCCGTCGTCGAGCGCGGCCAAGAGCGAGTCGAGCTGAATCTTGTCGACGATGCCGGCGCTGCCGTAGTTGACGCCGTTTACGATGCCTCGCCCGCGCGCGCGCACCCAGTTGCCGATGACCGCGGTAAGGCGTTCCCCCGAAAGCCGCGTCATGATGCGGTTCGAGATGTCGAAGGCGGCCATTTTGATGAAGTCCATGCCTTCCTCGGTCGTGACGCGGATGCCGCCCTCGTCCCGCCACTCCATGCCATAGGCGTCGAGCACGCGCGAGATATGGTTCGCGGCCCCGGGGACGATCACGATTCTGATCCCGGTCTCGCCGAGCAGGGCGAGGTCGTGCATGTGCGAGGAAAAGAGCGGACCGTCCACGACGTCGTCGTCGATTCTGATGACGATGGTCGATCCCTTGAATTTTCGAATGTATCGGATTACGTCGCGAATCCGCTCTGTCTGCATCATTCGTCCAGAGTACGCGAGTCGTGCGGGGTTGTCAAATGGAAGGGGTCCCCGCCGTCCGATCCCGCGCCTTACGCGCGAAAGCCCGCCGCGTAGACCATGAACTCCTGCCGATTGCTCGCGAGCTGAATCGCCTTGAGGTCCTGGAATCCCTCTTTCTCCAGGCGCTTAAGCCAGGAGGGAATATCCTGCGCGTGCTTCCAGTCGGTGAGCTTGAGCGTCAGGAACGCCTTGCGGATCTTGAGCGATTTCCCGAAGTTCGCGCGGAGTTCCCCGAGCAGGTGGGAGAGCTCGCCGAGCGCGTCCCCTGGCGCGACGCTCATGTCCATGACGAGCCAGTCGGGGTTGCATCCCGCGAGCTCGGCGGCGGTCACGAAGCGGGTCGGTTTGCGGATATGGGTAAAGCCTTCCCTGGCGACTACGCGGGCGTCCATGAATTGCGGGTCGATGCCCGTGACGGCGAACCCTCGGTCGAGAAGCGCGGTAGTCGCGCCGCCGGGGGCCGAGCCGATCTCGAGGGCCTTCCAGCCCTTTTCGCTTGGCGGTCCGAAACGGGCGATCGCTTCCTCAAGCTTGAGCCAGGCGCGGCTCGGCGCATGGGGTGGAAGCGGCGTCTCGAAGAGGTTTCCCGCCGCGGGAAGCTGGCGCGCGCGCGGGGTATGGCGGCCGACGAAGACGTGGAAGTCGTCGACCCAGATCAGGCTGAATACCGGTTTGCCCGGAGAGGGTTTTCCCTCCGATAGCGTAATGTCAGCGCGGCCCGCAAGAATTTTGGCAATGTGCGCGTTTCTCTGGAAACCGTCACTCTCGTCGCCGGGAACGAACTCGTCGCGGTCGAAGGCCTGCGTGAAGGAACCGGCGGGGATTGAAGCGAGCAGTTCGGGAAAGGCAGCCGGGTCGCGCGTCTGCGCAATGACGACGCCCCAAAGGCGGGTGAATATCTCCCGTTTCAGCTCGAGCTCCGGGCCTTCGTCGGACGTTTCCTTAAAGGTGATAAAGCCGGGACGCGAAAACGCGAAGCGGAGGTCGGGGTGTTCGGCGAGCACTTCCGCCTTGACGGCCTTTTCGGCGCCGACTTGGCAGGTGGCAAAATAAAAGCGTGGGTTCATGGGCGTGAGTATAGGTCGCGCGGGGCGGCAGGCACAAGGCCCGTCATTCCCGCCGCATGCCTCTCGACGTAAAAAAAACCGTCCCAATGAGGGACGGTTTTCGGCTCGCGGGGAAAGCCCGCGGGCGTTGGTCGCTTGAAAAACCTTTTTCGGTTAGGCGGCGGGCTGCTGTTTCTTGAGTTCCTCGTAGTAGTTCGCGAAGGTGAGGCTCATGTACGGGCCGACCCAGAAGAAGGCGATTCCGAGGGTAATGCAGCCAAGGAGGATCCAGGGGATGAAGCTGAGGCTGAGGACGAAGAGCTCTCCCTTGTGGCCAAGCATCATTTCCTTGGATTTCCTGATGGCGGAGAGTCCGTCCATCTCGGGGTTATCCTTAAGGATGAAGAAGACTTGCGAGT
>JACCEE010237627.1_pt1 | contig 17237 bp, 14 predicted proteins | sample 7449931 | NCBI WGS metagenome assembly JACCEE01 (sample SAMN15323457, study PRJNA562643) | freshwater metagenome | isolation source: river surface water | place: USA:Blue River Watershed | collected 2017-08-19 | reverse complement strand
CTGTATTACATGATTGAAATTTGGTGGAAAAAAATGGTGTTCCCCAACGCCAAAGAAATGCCCACGCGCCGTCCGATCTTCACCAAAGACAGCTGGTTGATCACCGCTTTCGCCGCCGTGTGGTTGGCAGGCGTTGCGTACGCGGCCCAGGCCACCAACCAATCGGTGCTGTGGTTGATGCTCTTCAGCGTTGTCGTGCCGTTCTTGTTCTGGTGCGCCATGATCGGCTTTGTGATTTATGTGCACCACACCCACGTCAAGGTGTCCTGGCACGACGACCGCAGCGCCTGGGCCAAAGCCCAGCCCTTTGTGTCCACCACCGTGCACCTGACCTTCCCCTTCAAGATGGGCGCCCTCATGCACCACATCATGGAGCACACCGCCCACCATGTGGACATGAGCATCCCGCTCTACAAACTCAAGCAAGCCCAGGCCAGACTCGAAGAGCTGCTGCCGGGTCGCATCATCATTCAGCGGTTTTCGTGGCGCTGGTACTTCACCACGGCCAGGTCCTGCAAGCTGTATGACTTCACCCGCCGCTGCTGGACGGACTACAAAGGCCGCGCCACCAGCCAGCCCACCCCCATGCCCATGGGTCAGGGTGCCTGATCCGGCTCACGCCCTTTGATTCACCTCACCCCAGCTTAGGCTGGGGTTTTTTTTGCGCGATGCGCGCTTGGGGTTGAGCTGGGGTTGCGGCAAATCGGTGAGTTGCTCCAAGGCCTGGGCCTGATCGATCACACCACCGCCCAGGCAGACCTCGCCGTCATACACCACGATGGACTGCCCCGGAGTCACCGCCCATTGGGATTGATCGAACACCGCCTGCAAGCGCGCGCCCTGTGGGCTGTCACCCACAGTGAGGCGACACGCCGCATCGGCCTGGCGATAACGCGTCTTGGCGGCAAGCGCCAGCCCCGGCTCGGGTGCATGGCCACTCACCCAGCTGAGGTCTTGGGCCTGCAAGGTGGAGGACAAAAGCCACGGGTGGTCATGCCCTTGCACCACCCACAAGGTGTTGGAGGCCATGTCCTTGTGCGCGACAAACCAGGGCTGGTGATCGCTGCTGCCGCGTTGCGCGCCTTTGGCCTTGACCCCACCAATGCCCAGACCCTGGCGCTGCCCCAGGGTGTAAAAACTCAAACCCATGTGCTGGCCGATGACTTGGCCTTGGTCGTTGCAGATCGGACCGGGTGCGCTGGCAATGTAGCGGTTGAGGAATTCGCGAAAGGGGCGCTCGCCAATGAAGCAAATGCCCGTGGAGTCTTTCTTTTTGGCATTGGGCAACTGCATTTGCTCGGCGATCTCGCGCACGCGGGTTTTTTCCAGCTCACCCACAGGAAACCAGGTCTTGGCCAACTGCGCCTGGTTGAGGCGGTGCAGGAAATAGCTCTGGTCCTTGGTCGCATCCAGCCCCTTGAGCAATTGCACGCCCTGAGCCGTCTCGCGCACACGCGCATAGTGGCCGGTGGCGATGCGCTCGGCACCCAGCGCCATGGCGTGGTCGAGGAAGGCCTTGAACTTGATCTCGGCGTTGCACAAGACATCGGGGTTGGGGGTGCGGCCGTTTTGGTATTCGTGCAGGAACGCGGCAAACACGCGGTCTTTGTAGTCGGCGGCAAAGTTCACATGCACCAGCTCGATGCCGATCACATCGGCCACGGCCGCCGCATCCACAAAGTCGACGTTGGAGGAACAGTATTCACTGTCGTCATCGTCTTCCCAGTTTTTCATGAAGACGCCCACCACCTCGTGGCCTTGCTGCTTGAGCAGCCAGGCACTCACAGCGGAATCGACTCCGCCGCTCAGGCCAACGACGACGCGAGAGGGTTTCATGGCGGGGATTATCCCGCGCTGGGCCTTTGCGAGAAGAAGGCCGTGCCCACGCACACCAGCGAGGACACCAGCAATGCGCCGACAAAGGGCGCCAGCGTGGGCACATTGGTGGGGAAAGAGGCCGCAAGCAGGCCTTGCGCCACACTGCCCGTGTCCAGCCAGCCCGGCAATACCGCGCCCACCAGACCCGCTAGGCAACCCAGCACCGCAGCGCGCGGGGTCATGCGCGACCACAAGCCCAAGAGCACCGGCACCACCGCCGTGGCGCACAACAAGTCGGCAATGAGGAAGAGGCGCAGCACCGAATGGCCTTGCAAGGCCACCAGCAACACAGGCACCATGAGCAAGACGGTGATCCAGCGCGCTGCGCGCAAGGACGTGTTGTGCCCCGGCCTGTACGTGCTCAGCAACGAGGCCAAGCCACTTTGCAAGGTGTCCACCGACGACGCCACCAGTGCCAGCGCGAGCAGCAGGGTGGGCAAGGCCAGCCATTGACCTGCTGCGGCCACCAGCGCAAACAAAGGCGCAGGCGGTGTGCCCAGGTCCTTGCCCGACATGACCGCCAAAGCACCCATGGCACCCACAGCCGCCATCACCACCATGGTGGACACGCCGCCCCACCCTGCGCCTTGGCGCAAAGCAGCATCGCTTTGAGCTGACCAGATGCGTTGCCAGTAGCCCTGATGAAAAAGATTGGCCGCGGTCACCGCAATGATGAGCGTGAGGGCCACGCTCACACCCACCTCCAGCGGCGCCGAGGGCATGGGCTTGGGCAAAGGTCCTGCGGGCAGGCTCGTCACAGCCGCGCCCGCCACCAGCGCAAGCAAGCCCAGGAGCAGCCAGGCCTGCCAGCGGTCGGTGGCCAGGCTTGCTCGCAAACCGCCCCACACGGTGTAGATCAGCGTGGTGACCACCAGCCCCACCGTCACCCAGCTGCCCGGCAGGGGCGAGAGCATGGCGGTGATGGTGCTCATGGCGGTGAGCTCAGCCGTGATGAAGCACAGCATGTAGAGGATGGACAAGGCGCTGAGCCAATGCCGAAGCACCGTGCCAAAGCGCGCTTGCGCGTACTCGGCGAGGCTGCGCCCATCGGGCATGTGGCGGCGGATGGCCGGGCCAAACCACACCAGCACGATGAAGGGCAAGGCCGCGCCCAGCACGTAACCGCCCAGGGCGACCGGACCCACAAAGGCCGCGATCTCGGGGGGCACAAACAAAATCCAGGCCCCCATGCCCGAGGCCAAAAAGGACAAGGCCAGGGTGCTCGCGCTTTGCGAGTTGCGGGCGGTGAGGTAGGTGTCGAGGTCCTCGTTGCTCGCGCGGGCGCGAAGACCAATCCAGATGAAAGACAAGAGTGCAGCCACGAGGGCTGCTGCAATGGTGAGCGTCATGTCGCGCTTCCTCCGCCGGTATGAGCCGGATCAGGTTCCAGGGTCTGCAAACGGGTTCACAAGGAACCGCTTTGCACTCTCAGCCTCTGACCGTGTGAACGGCGTTGGGGCTCCCCTGGCGACAGGTTGAACAAAAAAGATGAACGGTCAGTGTAGCAGTGCGGCCACCACCGACCCGGTTGCTGGCCTCAGTTGGCAAACGCCGCAATGCCTGTTTGCGCGCGACCCAGGATGAGCGCATGGATGTCGTGCGTGCCCTCGTAGGTGTTGACCACTTCGAGGTTGACCAGGTGACGCGCCACGCCAAATTCATCGCTGATGCCGTTGCCGCCCATCATGTCGCGTGCAAGGCGTGCAATGTCCAAGGCTTTGCCGCACGAGTTGCGCTTGAGGATGGAGGTGATCTCCACCGAAGCCGTGCCCTCGTCCTTCATGCGACCCAGGCGCAAGCAGCCTTGCAGACCCAATGAGATTTCGGTTTGCATGTCGGCGAGTTTTTTCTGGATGAGCTGGTTGGCGGCCAGGGGGCGACCAAACTGCTCACGGTCCAGCGTGTACTGGCGGGCGGTGTGCCAGCAATATTCGGCCGCACCCAGAGCGCCCCAGGCAATGCCATAGCGTGCGCTGTTGAGGCAGGTGAAGGGACCCTTGAGGCCTTGCACCTCGGGGAAGGCGTTTTCTTCGGGGACAAACACACCGTCCATGACGATCTCGCCGGTGATGGAGGCGCGCAAGCCCACCTTGCCGTGGATGGCCGGCGCACTCAAACCCGCCATGCCCTTTTCGAGCACAAAGCCACGGATCGGGCCAACCGCACCGGTCTCACTCACCTCCTTAGCCCACACCACAAACACATCGGCAATGGGGCTGTTGGAGATCCACATCTTGCTGCCCGAGAGCTTGTAGCCGCCGGCGACTTTGTGAGCGCGCGTGGCCATGCTGGCCGGGTCAGAGCCGTGGTTGGGCTCGGTGAGGCCAAAGCAGCCAATCCACTCACCGGTGGCCAGCTTGGGCAGGTATTTCTGGCGCTGGCCTTCGGTGCCAAATTCAAAAATGGGCACCATCACCAAAGACGACTGCACGCTCATCATCGAGCGGTAGCCCGAGTCCACGCGCTCGACTTCGCGCGCGATCAGGCCATAGGCCACGTAGTTCAGGCCCGGACCGCCATACGCCTCGGGGATGGTCGGACCCAGCAAGCCCAGCTCGCCCATCTCGCGAAAAATCGCCGGGTCGGTTTTTTCATGGCGGAAGGCTTCCTTGACGCGGGACATGAGCTTGTCCTGGCAATAGGCCGCTGCGGCCTCCTGGATCATGCGCTCGTCATCGGTGAGTTGCTGCGACAACAAAAAGGGGTCTTCCCATTGAAATTTGGCTTTGCTCATGTGGAACTCGTCTGGAATGAAAAAACTGGTTAAGTGCTGAATTATGGATTCGCGCCTGGTTTCGCGGCGCCAGGGGCTGTCATGTCCTTGTCGGGTGGCGGACTCTGGTCCAGGCAGGCTAAGCCTTGGACAACACCGCCGTGGCCTCGATCTCAATCAGGGCCTCGTCTTCGACCAGGGCGCTCACCACCACCATGGCCATGGCCGGAAAGTGCTTGCCCATGATCTCGCGGTAGACCTTGCCCACCTCGCTTTGGCGCGCCACGTACTCGCGCTTGTCGGTGACATACCAGGTCAGGCGCACGATGTCGCTGGCTTGCCCGCCAGCCTTTTCCACCACATCGAGGATGTTGCGCAAGGCTTGGCGCATCTGGCCGATGAAGTCGTGCGTCTCGAACTGCTGCTGCGCGTTCCAGCCAATTTGGCCGCCCACATAGAGCGTGCCATTGTGGACATGGACCCCATTGGCATAGCCTTTGGCGGGCAGCCACCCATCGGGTTGAATGACTTGATGCATGAACAGGGGCTCCTTCATTAAATGGGGTCAGGTTCAGATTAACGGTTGCGCCGCGCCTTGCAAGGCCTGCCACAGATCGGGCGGCCAGCGGGTGGACTGCAAGGGCTTGAGCTGCACGCACACCAGCGTGACCGCGGCTTGCCAGCGCAGCTCGCCCTGGCAAAGCGCTTGCACGCGCAGGCTCACACGGTTGGCGGCCAGCTCTTGCACATGCAATCGCATCTGGAGCACCTCGCCCAGGCGGCAGGCCTTGACGAATTCGACTTGCAGCGTCACCGTGGGCACGCCCATGGCCAGCTCGCCATGCATGCGCGCAAACGAGCAGCCCAGGCGGTCAAACCAGGCCTCGACGACGTTGTTGATCATCTCGACCAGGCGCGGATAAAACACAATGCCCGCCGGATCGCAGTGGGCAAAGATGACCGGCACGTCCTGCTCGAAGGCCGGCGCGGCGCTGGGTGGTTGGGGAAAGAGGCTGCGGGACATGCGGGTCTGTGCCTGGCGGGTCAGCCCGCATCGCGCAAGCGAAAGCGCTGAATCTTGCCCGTGGCGGTCTTGGGCAGCTCTTTGGAAAAGATGACTTTGCGCGGGTATTTGTAGGGTGCGATGGTCGCCTTCACATGCTCTTGCAGGGTGCGCACCATGGCCTCGCTGGGCAGATCGGACTCGCTCAAGACCACGTGGGCGCACACAATCGCGCCGCGCTCGGCATCGGGCTCGCCCACCACGGCGCATTCCTTCACCGCAGGGTGGCGCAGCAAGGCGGCTTCGACCTCGGGGCCGGCAATGTTGTAGCCCGCCGAGATGATCATGTCGTCGTTGCGCGCCGCAAACCGAAAGTAGCCCGCCTCGTCCTGGATGAAGGTGTCGCCCGTGATGTTCCAGCCACCTTCGACGTATTTCTTTTGCCGCTCATCGTTGAGGTAGCGGCAGCCCGTGGGACCGCGCACGGCCAATCGCCCCATGGTGCCGCGTGGCACCTCATGGCCTTGGTCGTCCACCACCTTGGCCTCGTACCCGGTGACAGGTTGACCAGTGACGCCGGCATGGCTGTCGCCAAACCGGTTGGTGATGAAGATGTGCAGCATCTCGGTCGAGCCAATGCCATCGAGCATGGGCTTGCCGGTTTTGGCCAGCCACTCCTCGTAGACGGGTGCGGGCAAGGTCTCGCCCGCCGACACCGCAGCGCGCAGGCTAGAGAGGTCAGCCCCCTCTTCCATGGCGCGCAGCATCACGCGGTAAGCGGTGGGCGCGGTGAAGCACACGGTGGCCTTGTGCTTTTGGATGATCTCGATGAGGTTGGGCGGCGTGGCGTTTTCCAGCAGCACCGCACAGGCGCCAAAGCGCAAGGGAAACACCGCAAGCCCCCCCAGGCCAAAGGTGAAGGCCAAAGGCGGTGAGCCCACGAACACATCCTCGGGCGTGACCTGCAAAACCTCTTTGGCGTAGCCATCGGCGACGATGAGCAAGTCGCGGTGAAAGTGCATGGTGGCCTTGGGCTTGCCCGTGGTGCCCGAGGTAAAGCCCAGCAAGGCCACATCGTCGCGCCCGGTGGGCACGGCATCAAAGTGCACCGGCTTTTCCAGCGCCAGGCGGTCGAGCTCGGCATCGTGGTTGGCCGTGCCGTCAAAGCCAATGACCTTTTTCAAAAAGCGCGAGTCCTTGGCACAGGCCACGAGTTCATCCATGAGTCGCGTGTCGCACAAGGCCAGGCCAATCTCGGCGATGTTGACGATGGCATCGAGCTCCATGGCGCGCAGCATGGGCATGGTGTTGACCGCCACGCCACCGGCCTTGGTCACCGCCAGCCACACGGCCACCATGGCCGGGTTGTTGGCCGAGCGCACCAGCACGCGCTGGCCGGGCTTGAGGCCAAAGTCCTCGACCAGCACATGCGCAATGCGGTTGCTCCAATCGGCCAACTCCTTGTAGGTGCGTCGTCGCCCATTGCCCACCAGGGCGGTGCGGTCGCCAAAGCCCTTGGCCACCATGGCGTCGCTCAGCTCGTAGCCCGCATTCACATGGTCGGGGTAGGCAAAGCGCTCGAGCAAAAAATCGGGCCACTGGTTGGCGGGCGGCAAGTGGTCTCTGGCAAAGGTATCGACGTGAGCGGTGGGTCCAAGCATGGCGTTCTCCTGGCTGTCGTTCAGGTGTGGGTGAGGGCATGGCGGGCAATCACGACGCGCTGCACGTCGCTGGCGCCTTCGTAAATGCGCAGGGCACGGATGTCGCGATAGAGGTGTTCGACCACCGTGCCGCTTCGCACGCCATCGCCACCGTGCAACTGCACCGCCATGTCGATGACCTTTTGCGCCTCCTCGGTGGCAAAGAGCTTGGCCATGGCGGCTTCGCGCGAGACGCGCTCTGCCCCTTGGTCTTTGGTCCAGGCGGCGCGATACACCAGCAGCGCTGCTGCGTCGACGGACAAGGCCATGTCGGCAATGTGACCCTGCACCATTTGCAATTCGGCCAAAGGCTGGCCGGCAATGCGGCGGGTGTGGACGCGGTCAACGGTTTCGTCGAGCGCGCGGCGCGCAAAGCCCAAGGCCGCTGCCGCCACCGTGGAGCGAAACACATCGAGCACCGACATGGCAATGCGAAAGCCCGCGCCCGGCTCGCCAATGCGCGCGCTCACCGGCACGCGACAGGCCTTGAAAGCCAGGCGGGCCAGCGGATGGGGCGCAATGGTTTCGAGCCGCTCGACCACACTCAGGCCCGGCGCATCGGCGCTCACCCAAAAGGCCGACAAGCCCTTGGCACCGGGTCCTTCGCCTGTGCGCGCAAACACGGTGTAGCCGTCGGCAATGCCGCCGTTGGAGATCCAGGTCTTTTCGCCATCCAGCACATAGTGGTCGCCTTGCAGCTGCGCGGTCATGGTGCTGTTGGCCACGTCCGAGCCCGATTGCGGCTCGGTGAGGGCAAAGGCGGTGATGGCCTGCCCCGCACGGCTTTGGCGCAGCACCTCGCGCTGGGCGGGGCTGCCAAAGAGCGAGACCGCCCCCGTGCCCAGGCCTTGCATGGCAAAAGCAAAGTCGGCCAGGCCATGGTGGCGCGCCAGCGTGTCGCGGATCAGGCACAGGCTTCGCACATCGAGCGCCCGCTCGGGGTGGTCGGGGTCAACGGCGCTATAGCGCAACCAACCGCCTTCGCCCAGCGCGCGCACCCATGCCCGTGTGAGCGCGTCGGCATCGTGCGCATCGTGCTCAGCGGCCAGGCGCGCTTGCGTCTCGCCCGCCCAGGCATCGAGCTCGCGCGCGAGCTGGCGGTGGTGCGGCTCGAAAAACGGCCAATCCAAAAAGCGGGTGTCTGACATGGCAATCCTTTGACAAAGCGTGGGCGAGGGCGGGCTCAATTGCCTTCGAACACCGGCGTTTGTTTGGCGACAAAGGCGTGATACGCGCGGTGAAAGTCCTGGGTCTGCATGCAAATCGCCTGCGCTTGGGCCTCGGCTTCGATGGCCTGCTCCAAAGCCATGTTCCATTCGTGATTGAGCTGCGTCTTGGTCATCATGTGGGCAAAGTTGGGGCCTTCGGCAATGCGCTTGGCCAGGGCCTGTGCCTCGGCCAGCAGGGCATCGGGTTCGTGCAGCGCGTTGTAAAAGCCCCAGGCGAAGCCTTCCTCGGCTTTCATGGCGCGACCGGTGTAGAGCAAGTCGGCCGCGCGCCCCTGGCCAATGAGCCGGGGCAGCACCGCGCACGCGCCCATGTCGCAGCCGGCCAGGCCCACGCGGGTGAACAGGAAAGCCACCTTGGCGCGGGGCGTGCCCAGGCGCAAGTCCGACGCCATGGCCGCGATGGCACCCGCGCCCGCACACACGCCATCGACGGCGGCAATGATGGGCTTGCCGCAATGCAGCATGGCCTTGACCAGATCGCCTGTCATGCGGGTAAAGCGCAACAGCCCCGTCATGTCCATGCGGGTGAGCGGACCGATGATGTCGTGCACATCGCCGCCCGAGCAGAAGTTGCCCTCGTTGCTGGACCACACCACCACCTCGACCTCGCTGGAATAGGCCAGTGCACGGAACCAGTCGCGCAACTCGGCATAGCTGTCAAAGGTCAGGGGGTTTTTGCGCTCGGGGCGCTTGAGCCGGATCGTGGCAATGCGGTCTTGCAGTTGCAACTCAAAGTGCTGGGGGTTGAGCGACAGCACATTGCTGCCCACAGGGTTGAAGTCAAGGGGAGTGGATGCGGCGGTCATGTCAGGCCTCGTGGGGGTGGTGGGTCTTGGAGCAGGCCTTGCTTGAGCAATCCGAGCAAGGTGTGCAGTTGCAATTGTTGGTCTTCGCTGAGCGTTGACATCAGGCCAATCACCCATTGCTCATGGGCTTTGGCCATGGTCTCGAACGCCGCGCGCCCTTGCGCGGTCATGCGCACGCTGTAGGAGCGCCGATCCGACGGCGACACCAGGCGTTGCACCATGTTTTCTTTTTCAAGCTGGTCGACGATGGTGGTGATGTTGCCCCCCGTGACCATCATGCGGCGCGACAACTCGCCCATGGTGAGTCCGTCGGGCTCGCGTTCGAGTTGCGCCATGAGGTCAAAGCGCGGCAGGGTGATGCCAAAGCCTTCGCGCAGGCGCTGGCGCACGGTGTCTTCCAGCCGGATGGTGGTGGTGAGCAGGCGCAGCCACAAGCGCAGCGAGGTGTGGTCCTCGGCCAGCAAGCGGTGTTCCAGATCAGGGGCGGCGAGGTCGTTCATGGCCACGCCTCACTGTGACAGGCTGGCTTGTCGCAACCCTTCTTGGCGTGCGGCCTCGACCTGCATGAGTTGCTGCGCCTTGTCGCGCGAGAAGTTGGCCTCCATCTGGGCTTTGGCTGAGCGGTAGGCCTTGGGCCAGGCCACTGGGGTGTAGCCAATCTTGGCGGCTTCACTCAGCGTCCACGCCGGGTTGGCCAGATGCGGACGCGCCACCGCGCACAAGTCGGCGCGCCCCGCTGCAATCACGCTGTTGACGTGATCGGCTTCGCTGATGGCGCCCACCGCGATCGTGGCAATGCCCGCCTCCTGTCGCACACGATCGGCAAAGGGCGTCTGGAACATGCGGCCAAAGGTGATTTTTTCTTTCTTGCTCACCTGCCCCGACGAGCAGTCGATGAGGTCTGCACCGGCGGCCTTGAACGCCTTGGCGATGAGCACCGCGTCGCTGGGCGTGATGCCACCTTCAACCCAGTCGTGCGCCGAGATGCGCACCGACATCGGCAAGTCTTTGGGCCACGCCGCCCGCACTGCGGCAAACACCTCGAGCGGGTAGCGCAAGCGGTTTTCAAGCGAGCCGCCATGCTCGTCTTGCCGCTGGTTGGTGATCGGGCTGATGAACGAGGAGAGCAAGTAGCCGTGCGCGCAGTGCAGCTCCAGCCAGTCAAAGCCCGCCTCGGCAGCACGCCGGGTGGAGGCCACAAAGTCGGCCTTGACGCGGTCCATGTCCTCACGCGTCATGGCGCGTGACCAGGCGCTCTCTCCATCGAGGTATTGCTGGGGCGAGGCCGAGATCAGCGGCCAGGCGGCCTCGGGACCGCTGGCGGGCAAGGGCTTGTCAATGCCATCCCAGGCACGGCGAGTTGCCCCCTTGGCACCGGCATGGCCGATTTGCACCGCCATCTTGGCGTCGGTGTGCTCGTGCACCCAGTCGGTGATGCGCCGCCAGGCCTGGGTTTGTTCGTCGTTCCACAAACCAGGACAACCCGGCGTGATGCGCGCATCGGGGCTCACACAGGTCATCTCGGCAAACACCATGCCCGCACCGCCCATGGCGCGCGCACCCAGGTGGACGAGGTGGTAGTCGCCCGCGAGGCCATCCACCGCCGAATACTGGGCCATGGGTGAGACCACCACGCGGTTTTTGAGCGTCACCGAGCGCACCTTGTAGGGCGTGAACATCGGGGGCGTGGGCACGCTGGGTGCCGCTGTGTGGGTTTGTTCGCTGGCGCGCTGGCCAAACCATTGCTCATAGCCTTCTAGCCACTGCTTGTCGCGCAAGCGCAGGTTCTCGTGGCCAATGCGCTGGCTGCGCGTGAGCATGGAATACATGAACTGCTCGGGCTCGAGCTGGTCGCAATAGCGTTCGCCACAGACCTCGAACCATTCCATGGCGTTCCAAGCCGCGTTCTGAATGCGCAAGGTGTCCACGCTGCGCACCGCCTGGTATTGCGCGAGCACCTGCCCGAGTTGCGCGGGCTGGTCGCCCACGGCCTTGAATTGTTTGACCAGCTCAATCGCGTCCTCAAACGCCAGCTTGGTGCCCGAGCCAATTGCAAAGTGCGCCGTGTGCACCGCGTCGCCCATGAGCACAACGTGGCTGCCGTTCTGGTTCTTGATCCACCAGTCCTGGCAAACCACGCGCTGGAAGTTGAGCCAGGCCGAGCCGCGCAAATGGCGCGCATTGGTCATGAGCTTGTGGCCTTGCAGGTTGTCGGCAAAGAGCTGTTCGCAAAAAGCGATCGACTGGTCCTGGTCGGCCTTGTCCAGGCCGTGCGCGAGCCACACGTGCTCGGGGCATTCGACGATGAAGGTGGTGGTCTTGTCGTCGAACTTGTAGATGTGGGCCTGAAACCAGCCGTGCTCGGTCTTTTGAAAGTCGAAGGTGAAGGCGTCGTAGAGGCGGTGCGTGCCCAGCCAGATGTAGCGGTTGGGGCGCACCACGATGTCGGGCTTGAAGTGCGCCTTGTATTTGTTGCGGATGGTGGAGTTGATGCCGTCGCTGGCGATGATGAGGTCGGCCTCGGGGTAGTCGTCGTCGGAGCCCGCCTCGCATTCAAACACCAGCTTGACGCCCAGCTGTTCACAGCGGGCCTGAAGGATGTTGAGCAGTTTTTTGCGGCCAATGCCCACAAAGCCGTGCCCACCCGAGCGGATGGTGCGCCCCTTGAAGAGCAGCTCGATGTCATCCCAGTGGTTGAAGGCTTGCTGGATTTCGTCGGCGGTTTGCTTGTCCCACAGGCGCATGTTGTCCATGGTCGCGTCGGAGAACACCACACCCCAGCCAAAGGTGTCGTAGGGCTTGTTGCGCTCCACCACGGTGATGTCGTGCGCCGGATTGACCTGCTTCATCAGCAATCCGAAGTAAAGACCCGCGGGACCCCCGCCGATGCAAACGATGTTCATGCTTACCCCTTTGTTCAGGCCTTGATATTTGAAGCTTGAACTAATTTAAGGCTTTCAGCGTCGGCAGGCACGAGGGCAAACCCTGGTTGAGCCCGCTGGCCAGCAACTGGGCGCGAAGCTCACCGCCCCGCGTACGACCGCGCGTAGGCCTCGTACCAGGGCAGGCATTCGGCATTGGCCATGGCATCGCGGTTCAACACCTTGTCGATGGGCTGGCCGAGCATGAGCTTTTTGATGGGCAACTCCTGCTTTTTGCCCGTGAGCGTGCGCGGGATGGCGGGCGCTTGCACGATCTCGTTGGGGATGAAGCGCGGCGAGAGCGCCGTCTTGATGGCTTGGTTGAGCCTGGCCTTGAGCGCCTCGTCGAGGCTCACGCCCTCGCGCAGCACGACAAAAAGCGGCATGAAGCTGTCTCGCCCCAGGTATTCCAGGTCCACCACCATGGCGTCGAGCACCTCGGGCAAGGCCTCCACCGCGCTGTAGAGCTCGCTGGTGCCCATGCGCAAACCATGGCGGTTGATGGTGGCGTCGCTGCGGCCATAAATCACACAGTGGCCCGTGGGGGTGATCTTGAGCCAATCGCCGTGCCGCCACACCGCGCCCATGTCGGCGGGGCCATCGCCACCGCCGGGCTTGCGGCCGTGGCCGGGTGGGTACATGTCGAAGTAGCTGCCGATGTAGCGCTGGTTGTCTTTGTCGTTCCAGAAGTACAGCGGCATGGAGGGAATGGGCTGGGTGCACACCAGCTCGCCCACCTCGTTGTCCACCGGCTGGCCTTGTTCGTTCCAGGCCTCCACCGCGCAACCAATGAGGCGGCATTGCATCTGCCCAGGGACCTGAGGCAGGTCGCGGTGCCCGCCAATGAAGGCACCGGCAAAGTCCGTCCCGCCCGAGATGTTGCACCACCAGATTTCGTCGTGACCCAGGCGCTTGAACTGCGCCACGCCCCAGTTTTGCACGTCCTCGCTCAGGGGCGAACCGGTGGTGCCCAGCGCGCGCACCAGCGACAGGCCCGGCCACTGCGACAGCTCAAGGCCTGCCTTGAGGCAATTGGCATAAAACGCCGCGCCCGCCCCAAAAAATGTCACGCTGTTGCGCTCAGCGAAACGCCACAGGGTGCTCCAGTCCTGCGCGCCGGGTGTGGTGCCAGCGGGGCTGCCGTCGTAAATCACGCAGGTGGTGCCGTTGAGCAGGCCGCTGGTTTGCGCGTTCCACATCACCCAGCCGGTGGTGCTGTACCAGTGATAGCGCTCGCCCCAGTTGTTGGCGTCGTAACTGCAACCCACATCGTTGTGCAAGCTCTTGAGGGCCAAGGCCACCAGGACCGTGCCGCCATGACCGTGGACGATGGGCTTGGGCAAGCCGGTTGTGCCGCTGGAGTAGACCACCCACAGCGGATGATCAAAGGGCAGCCACTCGGGCTCGAAGGCGGTGGTGGCTGCATCGTTGCGGGCAATGGTGTCGGCGTAGTCGGTGCTGCCCGGCACGTGCGCCTGGGGGTCGAGGTTGCGCAACACGATGAGGTGCTCCACCGTGGGCAAGGCCGCGCGCATCTCCTGGATGACGCCGGTGCGATCAATGGCCTTGCCGCCATAGCGCACGCCATCGCAAGCGATGAGCACCTTGGGCTCGATCTGGCTGAAGCGGTCGAGCACCGCACGCGTGCCCATGTCGGGCGCGCAGATGCTCCAGATCGCGCCCATGCTCGCGCAGGCGAGGAAGGCCACCATCGCCTCGGGCACATTGGGCAGGTACGCCACCACGCGGTCGCCGCGCGTGACCCCCTGGGCGCGCAAGTGCAGCGCCAGGCTTGCCACCTGACGGCGCAACTCGGGCCACGACAGTTCGCGATGCTCACCCGCTTCGTTCTCGGAGATGACCGCCATGAAGCCCGCCGCGTGCGCGGGCTGCACATGCCGAAACACCTGCTGGGCATAGTTGGCTTGCGCGCCAGGGAACCACTGCGCGCCCGGCATGGTGTTGCGGGCGAGCACGGCGGTGTGGGGCGTGGGCGAATGGAGCTGGAAGTAATCCCAAATGCTTTGCCAAAACGCGTCGAGGTCGGTGGTGGTCCAGCGCCACAGCGCGTCGTAGCTGTCAAAGTGCAAGCCGCGGTGCTCGGCCAGCCACTGCTGGTAGCGGCGGATTTGCGGGATTTGAGGCGGCGTAGACAGGGGAGGCGAAGCGTGAGTGGCCATGGGACATCCTTGCTGGGGCGCAACCCGAGGCACAGCGAACCGGGCTGAGCAGAATCGTCGCGAGTGTAACCACAGGGTTTTGCTTCCTTGCTTAAGATGAGTCACCGATGACCCATCCCGCAGGAGCCCTCATGAGCCGACGATTTGTGGACCTCTCCATCTATCTGGAAAACGACGTGGTGAGCGACCCGCCCGCATTCAAGCCCCAGATCCAGTACTTCACCCACGAACAAACCTATGAGCAGATCGAGCCCTTTTTCCCCGGCCTGAAAAAGTCGGACCTGCCCGATGGCGAAGGCTGGGCGGTGGAGCTGGTCCAGCTCTCGACCCACAACGGCACGCACCTGGACGCCCCTTATCACTTTCACTCGACCATGGACGCCGCCACGGGCAAGCCCCAGCGCGCCATCTCGATTGACGAAGTGCCGCTGGAGTGGTGCTTTCAACCAGGTGTGAAACTGGACTTTCGCCACTTGCCCGATGGCCATGTGGTCACCGCCGCCGAGGTCGAGGCCGAGCTGGCGCGCATTGGGCACACGCTCTCGCCGCTGGAGATCGTGGTTGTCAACACGCGGGCAGGCTCACGCTACGGCAACAACGACTATGTGAGCAGCGGCTGCGGCATGGGGTTGGAAGCCACCCTCTATTTGCTTGAACGGGGCGTGCGGCTCACCGGCACCGATGCCTGGAGCTGGGACGCGCCCTTTGTGCACACCGCCGAGAAGTACAAGGCCTCGCAAGACGCCAGCCTGATCTGGGAAGGCCACAAAGCCGGGCGACACATTGGCTACTGCCATCTGGAAAAGCTGCACAACCTCGAGGCCTTGCCGCCCACGGGCTTTTACATCAGCTGCTTTCCGCACAAGATCCGCGGCGCCTCAGCGGGCTGGACGCGGGCGGTGGCGATTTTTGATGAGGCCTTGGGCTAAGGCCTTGCAACTGCTTAGCTCGCGCCACCCTGTTTGACGCGCTCGCTCTTCCAATAGACATCGTCGCCGCCGTGCATGCGGTTGAGCACGCGCGCGAGGACGAACATGAGGTCTGAGAGGCGGTTGAGGTATTGGCGCGGGGTGTCGTTCAAGGCCTCTTCGTTGCCCAGGGCCACCACCTGCCGTTCGGCGCGGCGCGCCACGGTGCGGCACACATGGGCTTGGGCGGCGGCACGGTTGCCCGCAGGCAGGATGAATTCCTGCAGCTTGGGCAGCTGGGCGTTGTGATGCGCGAGGGCTTGGTCGAGCGCGAGCACGGCCTCGGGCTTGAGGAGTTCGAAGCCGGGGATGGACAGCTCGCCGCCAAGGTTAAAGAGCTGGTGCTGAATCTCGACCAGCAAGTCGCGCACCTCGGCGGGCAGGTCTTCGCACAGCAAGAGGCCAATGTGGGAGTTGAGTTCGTCCACATCGCCCATGGCATGCACCCGCAAACTGTTTTTGGACACGCGCTGGTTGTTGCCCAGGCCCGTGGTGCCGTTGTCACCCGTGCGGGTGGCGATTTGAGTGAGTCGATTGCCCATGCTGATGCCTGGTGAAGCGGTGAATCAGGCCATTGTAGGAAGAACGCTCATGGTGTGGGGGGTGTGATCACTTGACCCTGCTATGAAGAAGCTCGCCAGGAGATGTTGATTTTTCTTTGGCTTGATACGCAATCACGCAAGTACAAGTTGATGAGGCTTTGGTAGGGAACGCCCTTTTCTTCTGCCATTTGCTTAAAGTAGCCGATGACATCTTCGCTGAGTCGCATGGTGACTGATTTTTTGAGCTTGCTCGCGTAAGGGTTTTGACGCGATTTCATTTTGGAGAGGTCGTACTCTTTTTTCATGGTTCACCTGCCTTGGTAATGCTGAGATTCACGCTTGGTGGCTTTTCTGGCGGAGATGATGCGAATCGACTGGCCTGACTGTCGCTCACAGTGACAAACAATGAGGAGTCGCGCCTGTTCACTGTAGCCAAGCAACAAAAATCTGTCTTCTGTTGTGGATGCTTCAACGTCAAAGAATTGAACGGCAAGCTCATCTAAGAAAACCGATTGGGCCTCCTCAAACGAAACGCCGTGTTTTCTTTGGTTAGATGCCGCCTTGGCTGCATCCCATTCAAACTTAATCATTCCATACATTGTATGGACGCGACGCGGGGCATACAAGCCCCCTCGCAACTGACATTGGATGCCATCGGAATGAGCGCGCGCCGCCTTGATGTACATTGAAGTTGGACTGGCCTGAGCCCTGGATGAGGGGGCGTTGGGCGATTGTCGGTCTCTCCCTGGATAGCACGCAAGAGGACCGACATGCACGCTGCCTTCATTGAACGTTTAAAAGCCCGCTTGCGGCAAGTTCCTGGCTGGATCTGGTTTGCCTTTTTGTTTGGAATCTGCATTTGTCTGTATTTGTGGGCTCCCGGCTGGCTTTGGGTCGTCCTTCTGATGGTGATCAGCACGGCCAGTGCGGTGATCTTGTTTTTCAGAACCCAGTTGCGGATCCGTACCAGCCGCACCACGTCAGAGTCTGCCTGGGGCAGGTTGGCCCTGGGGGTGTGGATCTGCATGTGGCTGGTCGGGCTCTTTTTAAGCTGGCCCTGGCTGAACTGGCACTATGCCGTGGTGTTCTTTCGGTATGAGGTGCCCCACAACATTGGGATGGTGGTGGTGCCCTGCTTGATGGCTGCATTTGGCTTGACCTGGCTTTATTACGTCGTTGCAGATGAGAAAGGCTCCGCCGGGTTTTGGCTGGCGGTTTTAGACAGGTTTGAGTGGCTGTGCCTCAAGGTGTTGGGTGCCCAGCACCAAACGGCCTATGAACTGCACATGCGCTGGCG
>JACCEE011414156.1_pt1 | contig 17240 bp, 16 predicted proteins | sample 7449931 | NCBI WGS metagenome assembly JACCEE01 (sample SAMN15323457, study PRJNA562643) | freshwater metagenome | isolation source: river surface water | place: USA:Blue River Watershed | collected 2017-08-19 | reverse complement strand
TCCCAACACCCTCATCATTGTGTTGGCCTCGCTTGCCTTGGTGCTCACGGCCATCAATATGTTTGGCGGCTTTGCCGTGACACAGCGCATGTTGGCCATGTTCAGAAAATAATTTAAAAAAATAAGCACGCCATGACTTCTAACTTGTCCACGGTTGCCTACATCGGCGCCACCATTCTTTTTATTCTCAGCCTCGGTGGCTTGTCCAACCAAGAAACTGCAAGACGGGGCAACCTGTACGGCATGATTGGCATGACATTGGCCATTGTGGCCACTGTCCTGGGTCCTCAAGTCACAGCGGCCGGCACGCCTTGGATCATTGGCAGCTTGGTGGTTGGCGGCGCCATTGGCTTGTATGCCGCGCGTTCAGTGCAAATGACACAAATGCCCGAGTTGGTCGCGCTCATGCACAGCATGGTGGGCATGGCGGCTGTGTTGGTCGGATATGCCACTTACGTGGATCCCGAAGCCACCAAAGGCTTCGAAGGTGCAGCGCACGCCATTCATGCGATGGAAATCTACATTGGCATCTTTATTGGTGCCGTTACCTTTTCCGGCTCGGTGGCTGCGTTTGGCAAGTTGTCTGGCCGAATCGGCGGTAGTCCCTTGTTGTTGCCCGCACGTCACTGGATCAACTTGGCTGGTTTGTTGGCGGTGGTTTACTTTGGTCGCATGTTCTTGCAAGCCGAAACCATTGAGCAAGGCATGTTCCCGCTGTTTGTCATGAGTGCCATTGCACTTTTGTTTGGTATTCACATGGTGATGGCCATTGGCGGCGCCGACATGCCAGTGGTGGTCTCTATGTTGAACAGCTATTCAGGTTGGGCGGCAGCTGCAACAGGTTTCATGCTCAGCAACGATTTATTGATCGTGGTGGGTGCATTGGTAGGTTCTAGCGGCGCCATTTTGTCTTACATCATGTGCAATGCCATGAATCGCAGCTTTATCAGCGTGATTGCTGGTGGCTTTGGTACTACCGCTGCAGCGCCGAAGCCTGCTGACGGTGCAAGTGCCGAGCCTGTAGGTGAGGTCAGCCCCATTTTGGCAGTCGAGACGGCAGAGATGTTGCGCGACGCCAAGAATGTGATCATTGTGCCTGGCTATGGCATGGCTGTTGCGCAAGCGCAGCACACCGTGTTTGAAATTACCAGAACTCTCCGCGAAAAAGGTGTGAACGTGCGCTTTGGTATTCACCCTGTGGCGGGCCGCATGCCGGGTCACATGAACGTGTTGCTGGCCGAGGCCAAAGTGCCTTACGACATCGTGTTGGAGATGGACGAGCTGAACGAAGATTTCCCAGAGACCGATGTGGCCATCGTCATTGGCGCCAATGACATTGTGAATCCAGCCGCTCAAGACGACCCTGCCAGCCCCATCGCTGGCATGCCAGTCCTTGAAGTTTGGAAAGCCCGCACAAGTATTGTGATGAAGCGTTCGATGGCCAGCGGCTATGCAGGTGTAGACAACCCACTCTTCTACAAAGACAACAACCGCATGTTGTTTGGCGATGCCAAGAAGATGCTGGACGAAGTGCTGCTTGCTTTGAAGGGTTAAATAAAAAGGGGCTCAACTCGATGTGCACATCGAGTTGAGCCCCTGTCTTTTAAAGCGAATCAGCCTTTGATATCGCGGCGTGGTGAGCCAGTAAACAATTGGCGTGGACGGCCAATTTTGTATTCGGGGTCGCCAATCATTTCGTTCAGTTGGGCAATCCAACCCACAGTGCGAGCCAAAGCAAACACACCCGTAAACAAGTTCACTGGAATACCAATGGCGCGTTGCACGATACCAGAGTAGAAGTCGACGTTGGGGTACAACTTGCGTGACACGAAGTAGTCGTCTTCCAAAGCAATTTTCTCAACTTGCTTGGCCAACTTGAACAAGGGGTCGTTTTCCAGACCCAACTCAGCCAAAACTTCATTGCAGGTTTCCTGCATGAGCTTGGCGCGAGGATCGTAGTTTTTGTAAACGCGGTGACCGAAGCCCATGAGCTTGACGCCAGAGTTTTTGTCTTTGACTTGCTCCATGAACTCGCCCACTTTAGAGACGCCACCCATTTTTTGGATGTCATCCAGCATGTTCAAGCAAGCTTCGTTGGCGCCGCCGTGAGCTGGGCCCCACAAGCAAGCAACACCCGCTGCAATGGCTGCAAAGGGGTTGGTGCCAGAAGAACCGCACAGACGCACTGTGGAGGTTGAAGCGTTTTGCTCGTGGTCTGCGTGCAAGATGAAGATGCGGTCCAGTGCGCGTTCCAAAACGGGGTTGACCTTGTACTCTTCACAAGGCACGCCAAACATCATGCGCAAGAAATTGCCAGAGTACGACAGATGATTCTGTGGGTATTGGAACGGTTGTCCAACGCCATATTTGTAAGCCATGGCGACCAAAGTTGGCATCTTGGCGATCAAGCGGATGGCCGAAATTTCACGATGCTCTGGGTTGTTGATGTCAGTGCTGTCGTGGTAGAAAGCGGACAAAGCACCCACCAGACCCGTCAACACAGCCATGGGGTGTGCGTCACGGCGGAAACCGCGCAAGAAGAACTGCATTTGTTCATTCACCATGGTGTGGTTGTTCACCAATTTGTGAAAGTCTGCACTTTGCTTAACATCAGGCAGTTCGCCTTTCAAAAGCAAGTAGCAAGTGTCCAAATAGTCGCCATGATTGGCCAACTGTTCGATGGGGTAACCGCGATAAAGCAATTCACCTTTGTCGCCGTCAATGTAAGTGATACCTGATTGGCAAGAGGCGGTTGACAAGAACCCTGGGTCATAAGTGAACATGCCGCTCTGACCGTAGAGCTTGCGAATATCGATCACATCGGGACCGATGTTGCCGCTGTAGACGGGCATCTCAATGCTAGGACTGCCGTTACTGAACGACAGGGTTGCTTTGTTGTCAGCAAGTTTCATGATTCAATTTCCTCTAGTAATCAATCTATTCAAATTTTATTGTTTGCAACAGTTTGCAAACGTCATGCCAAAAGCATGTGCAGCACTTCGCTGACTTCTTTCGTTGCCATTTCAGACTCAAGGGGCTTGCGCTTCATGAGCAAGTCCATCAGGTCGTTGTCCGACAGATCCATCAAAACATACATGCCTCTTGCTTGACCCACGGTCAGTTTGGAAGCGTGACGGTTAAAAAATCGCTCGATGAAAAGATCGTTTTCAAGAAGACCTCGCCGGCAGCGCCAACGAAGTTTGCTTAAAGCGCGCTCACCCAAAGGTGTATGGCTTTCTAGACCATCGAGCAGTTCATCTCCCATAAGTTGGATTGCGTCAGTTGCTTCAAATTAGATGGCGCGTTGCACCATCATCTCTTTGATCTTGCCAATCGCTTTGGTGGGGTTCAGGCTCTTAGGGCACACGTCCACGCAGTTCATGATGGTGTGGCATCGGAACAAGCGATAAGGGTCTTCCAAATTGTCCAAGCGCTCGGCAGTGCCTTGATCGCGGCTGTCTGCCAAGAATCGGTAAGCTTGAAGCAAACCCGCTGGCCCCACAAATTTATCGGGGTTCCACCAGAAGCTGGGGCAAGAGGTAGAACAGCTGGCGCACAAAATGCATTCGTACAAGCCATTCAACTCTTCACGCTCTTCGGGGCTTTGCAGACGCTCTTTTTCAGGCGGAATGCTTTCATTGATCAAGTAGGGCTTGATTGAGTTGTATTGCTTGAAGAACTGAGTCATGTCGACAATCAAGTCGCGGACGACGGGCAGGCCGGGCAGGGGCTTCAAAACAATTTTGCCGGGCAAGGTCAACATGTTGGTCAGGCAAGCCAATCCATTTTTACCGTTGATGTTCATGGCATCAGAGCCGCAAACGCCTTCTCGGCATGAACGACGGAATGACAAAGTAGGATCTACTTTCTTCAATTTCATCAAAGCGTCCAGCAGCATGCGCTCGTGGCCGTCCAATTCAACCTGAATGGTTTGCATGTAGGGCTTGGCATCCTTGTCTGGATCGTAACGATAGATTTCAAATGTACGTAATGTCATGATTCAACCTTCAGAAATTTAGAATGTCCGGACTTTGGGTGGCACAGAGTCCACAGTCATCGGTTTTAAGTTGACGGGTTTGTAAGTCAGGCTGTTGGTGTCGCTGTGCCACAAGGTGTGTTTCATCCAATTGGCATCATCACGACCCAATGGTGCGATCGGATCATCTGCTGGGCGCTCGTAATCGCTGACGGTGTGCGCGCCGCGGCATTCTTTGCGCGCAGCGGCGGACACCATGGTGGCTTGCGCACACTCGATCAAGTTTTCAACTTCAAGTGCTTCAATTCGGGCAGTGTTGAACACTTTGGAAGTGTCTGTCAAAGCGATGGCATTGACGCGTTCACGAATTTCGGCAATCTTTTGCACGCCTTCGTCCATGCTCGCTTGTGTGCGGAACACGGCAGCATGTTTTTGCATTGAAGCGCGCATGTCGTTGGCCACGTCTTGCGCGTATTCGCCTTTGCGGCCTTCCAAGCGATTGAGTCGTGCCAAGGTGAAGTCGGCTGCGTCTTTGGGCAAGTCTTTGTGCGATTTGGTTTTGCTGGCAAAGTCCACAATGTGGTTGCCTGCGGCACGTCCAAACACCAACAAGTCGAGCAGTGAATTGGTGCCCAAGCGGTTGGCGCCGTGAACGCTGACGCATGAGCACTCGCCCACTGCGTACAAACCATTGACCACGGCGTTGTGGCTGCTGGCAGTTTGCGTGACCACTTGACCATGAACATTGGTAGGGATACCGCCCATCTGATAGTGGATGGTTGGTACCACAGGGATGGGCTCTTTGGTGATGTCAACGTTGGCAAAGTTGACGCCAATTTCGTACACAGAGGGCAAGCGCTTGTGAATGGTTTCTGCACCCAAGTGGTCCAGCTTCAACAACACATAGTCTTTGTTGGGGCCGCAACCGCGACCTTCTTTGATCTCTTGGTCCATGGAGCGTGACACAAAGTCGCGCGGTGCCAAGTCTTTCAAAGTGGGCGCATAGCGCTCCATGAAACGTTCGCCATTGCTGTTGAGCAAAATGGCGCCTTCACCACGGCAACCTTCTGTGAGCAACACGCCAGCACCGGCCACGCCAGTGGGGTGGAATTGCCAGAATTCCATGTCCTCTAAAGGAATGCCAGCGCGTGCGGCCATGCCTAAACCGTCGCCGGTGTTGATGAAGGCGTTGGTTGAAGCTGCAAAGATGCGCCCAGCACCGCCAGTGGCCAACAGAACAGTCTTGGCGTGCAAGATGTGCAAGTCACCGGTTTCCATTTCAAGGGCGGTGACGCCCACCACATCGCCTTCGGCGTCGCGGATCAAATCAAGTGCCATCCACTCCACGAAGAAGCTGGTTTTGGCTTTGACATTTTGTTGGTACAAGGTGTGCAGCATGGCGTGACCTGTACGGTCGGCAGCTGCGCAAGCACGTTGAACGGGCTTTTCACCATAGTTGGCGGTATGGCCGCCAAAAGGACGCTGGTAAATGGTGCCATCGGGGTTGCGGTCGAAAGGCATGCCCATGTGCTCGAGGTCGTATACCACCTTGGGGGCTTCACGGCACATGAACTCGATGGCGTCTTGGTCGCCCAGCCAGTCAGAGCCCTTGATGGTGTCATAGAAGTGGTAGTGCCAGTTGTCATCGGACATGTTGCCCAATGAAGCGCCAATACCACCCTGTGCAGCCACTGTGTGTGAGCGAGTGGGGAATACTTTGGAGAGCACAGCAACGTTCAAACCGGCACGGGCCAGTTGCAATGAAGCGCGCATGCCAGAGCCGCCCGCGCCAACGATCACAACGTCAAATTTGCGCGTAGCGATCTTGTCTTTGGTGTAAGTCATGTTTTTGAAATCTTGTAATACGGGGTTGAAGTTCAAAGCCTGTCGGTATTGCTTGTCTCAATCAAAGACGCCACAGGGCTTGCACAGACCATCCAGCGCAGCCGATGAGCCAAACCAAAGAGGCCACATGCAGCACAAGACGCACGCCTGGCGGTTTGACGTAATCCATCCAAATGTCGCGAATGCCAATCCATGCGTGATAGAGGAGGGCAACGATGGTGGTGAAGGTTAGAAATTTCATCCACTGGGCTGCAAATATGCCCGCCCACTCTTCGTAACCGATGGGGCCGCTGGTGAATATGACTTGCGCCAAAACCACGACCGTGAAAGCGGCCATGAGTGTGGCGGTGACACGCTGTGCCAACCAGTCGCGAATGCCGTAATGCGCGCCGACAACAACACGCTTGGAGCCGTAATTAACTGACATATGGGTAAGCTCCTATTAGTAAAGGCCGAACAATTTGGCGCCAAGAACCACTGTCAATCCGAGGCTCAAAACCAAAGTCACCACAGCTGAAGATTTACCAAATTCTTTGGTGACGGCATGTTTGACATCCATGTACAAATGACGAATGCCTGCAATGAAGTGGTGGAGATAAGCCCAAATAAGGGCCAGCGCGACCAGTTTCATGAACCAACCAGGTACAAAGCCCAGTCCGACATTGAAAGCTGCTGCAAAAGTGGCAAATGAAAGTTCAGAAGAGATTGAGTTGTCAAACATCCAAATGATGAATGGCATCAGCAAGAACATCAATGCGCCACTGACGCGATGCAGGATGGAGACCCAGCCGGCTGCAGGCAGGCGATAAGTTGGCAAATCACTGATTGCATTGATATTGCGAAATTCAGGCCTCTTGCGGGCAGTTTCTGTCATTTTGTTAATTCCTCTTTGGTAACTTCACTGAAATTTATGACTGCAGTGTGCGCGGATTCTATTGCAACGCAACAAACTGACATGAGAATTTCAAGAACTTATTAAAAAACAGCTTTTTTCACCTCATTTTTAGTCGCGAAGGTGTCAATTTAGATCGTTATGGTAATGATGAGTATTTGTGACATAAAACCCTCTGCGAAGCTCCATGGGTGTGTCGTTGTACGTGAACGCCAGTCTTTCAACGCTCAGCAAGGGCGTATTTGATTTAATTTCGAGGAGTTTGCATTGGGCGCTGTCGGGCATCACCGCTTTGATTCTTTCCTCAGCCTTGACCATGCGGACGCCAAATTCGGTTTCAAACATGGCATACATGGGGCCATCGTACTCACTTAAGCGTTCGGCGGTCAGGCCTTTAAAAGGCGTGCCGGGAAGCCAAAGGTCTTCCAAAATGGTGGGGGAGCCAGCGAAAGAAAGAACACGCCTCACTTGAAGCACAGCATCGCCTGAGCGAATGGCCAAAGCGCGGGCAATGTCTGCATTTGCACGTAGTTTTTTGCAGTCGATGATTCTTCTTTGAGCAGGCCCTTCGCTTTTGGGATCGCCCAAATCGGGCATGAGTTTCAAAAAGCGGTATTGAACTTGTTGTTCGGCATGGGTGGCAACGAAAGTTCCTTTGCCTTGGCGTCGGATGAGCAAATGGTTGCTGGCCAATTCATCGATGGCTTTTCTGACAGTTCCCTGACTCACTCGGTAGCGTGCCGCCAGTTCCATTTCACTTGGAATTCCCTCGCCGGGCTTCCACTCGCCCGATTGCAAGCCTTGAAGAATTAAGCCTTTGATTTGTTGATAGAGCGGACTGAAGGCCGGCGCAGATGCGGCGTCCTGAAAATCTGATGAGTCGGCGGAAAAAACTTGGGATGTCATGGCGCTTGCCCTTAAGCGGGCGGACGATGAAGTAGCGCAATGATATCTTATATAAGACATAAGACAAATTGACTTTGGAGGCTTTTCGCGAGTAAACTCTAAAGCTGTTTGCCCGTGCACATGGATCGTGTGCACCCATCTGACGACGTCAGATGACCTGGCCGGCAGTGAATGTCGGGATGGGGTCGGCGAAGTCCGTTTTCTTATCACTATCTGGAGTTCACACCATGAGCAAAAAGCCCGTTCGCGTCGCCGTCACAGGAGCCGCTGGTCAAATTGGATATGCATTGTTGTTTCGTATCGCCTCAGGCGAGATGTTGGGCAAAGATCAACCTGTGATCTTGCAATTGCTTGAAATTCCAGACGAAAAAGCACAAAAAGCCCTGAAGGGCGTCATGATGGAATTGGACGACTGCGCATTCCCATTGCTCGCAGGCATGGAAGCGCATTCCGATCCCATGACAGCATTCAAAGACACCGACTACGCTTTGTTGGTGGGTTCACGTCCTCGCGGTCCTGGCATGGAGCGCGCTGAGTTGCTCGCCATCAATGGCGCGATCTTCACTGCCCAAGGCAAAGCTTTGAACGCAGTGGCATCACGCAACGTCAAAGTTTTGGTGGTTGGCAACCCTGCCAACACCAATGCTTACATCGCCATGAAGAGCGCGCCCGATCTCAAGCCTGGCAATTTCACGGCCATGCTGCGCTTGGACCACAACCGCGCTGCCTCGCAAATTGCCGCCAAAACAGGCAAAGCTGTGGCCGACATTCAAAAATTGTGCGTTTGGGGTAACCACTCGCCCACCATGTACGCCGATTACCGTTTTGCCACCATCAACGGCGAATCTGTCAAGACCATGATCAATGATCAGGAATGGAACGCCAATGTGTTCTTGCCAACAGTTGGCAAACGCGGTGCCGCCATCATTGAAGCGCGTGGCTTGTCTTCAGCGGCCTCTGCTGCCAACGCCGCCATCGATCACATGCGTGACTGGGCTTTGGGCACCAAGGGTCAGTGGGTCACCATGGGTATTCCTTCACAAGGTTGGTACGGTATTCCCAAGGACGTCATGTTCGGTTTCCCCGTCACTTGTGAAAACGGTGAATACAAAGTGGTTGAAGGTTTGGAAATTGACGCATTCAGCCAAGCCTGCATCGACAAAACCTTGAAAGAATTGACAGACGAGCAAGCCGGCGTGGCTCACTTGGTCTAATTCAAAGACACTTTCGTGAAGCATCCGCGCGACATTCTGTTGGGCTCACAAGCAGCAAGCATGGTCTTGCCTGTTTGTGATCACTACAGTGGTGTTGAAGTGCGGATGCGCAAAAGCTTGCAGTTGCAAGCTGAGATGACGCAAGAGTTTGGTACTTGCGTCTTTGATGTCACATTGGACTGTGAAGACGGTGCGCCAGTGGGTGGTGAAATTGAACATGCCCATTTGGTCAAGGAAATTGCTTTGGGTGCATCACAAAATGCGCGCATTGCGGTTCGAGTTCACCCAGTGGACCATCCTTCATTTACCGAAGACGTCAGATTAATTTTGACCCACTGCCATCACAAGCTCAAGCATGTCATGGTCCCTAAAGTGGAGTCTGTTCAAGACGTAGAAACAGCCGTCAAGATCATTGATCAAGCGGGTGCAAAGCACCTCCCATTGCATGTCTTGATTGAGTCTCCAGCTGCGGTGCATCGCGCATTCGACATTGCAGCACACCCGCGCGTTCAGTCGCTCAGTTTTGGCCTCATGGACTTTGTATCTGCCCACGGTGGCGCCATACCCGCTAGTGGCATGGGCGTGCAAGGTCAGTTCTCCCACCCCTTGGTGCTCCGTGCCAAGCTCGAAATTGCCAGCGCTTGTCATGCGCACGGCAAAGTCCCATCGCACTGTGTCGTTACAGAATTTAACGATGTGACCGCCATCAAAACAGCGGCCACCAAAGCCTCGCGTGAACTTGGATTTACCAGGATGTGGAGCATTCACCCAAGTCAAATTAGGCCTGTGCTCGAGGCCTTGGCGCCGACAGCCCTTGAAATTGAACAGGCGGCAAGTCTGATTGAAGCTGCAGAACAAGCTCAATGGGCGCCTGTCAGTCATGCCGGTCAGTTGCACGATCGCGCCAGTTACCGTTTCTTCTGGCAAGTGCTAGAGCGTGCCAATCAAACAGGTCGTGCCATGCCAGAGTCTGCGCACAAATTTTTTGGGGATCAGACATGCGTTCACTGAGGTCTATATTTGTCACAGGCTTGATGTCGATGCTGACCCTCAGCGTCTCTCTGGTTCAAGCCCAGTCTGCTCAAAACACACAGACTCAAAAAACGCAACCCAAGGTCACCACCAAGGCCAACAATAAAGCTGAATCACCCAAACAAACTGCAATCAAAGCGCCAGCAGATCCTGAACTTGCAGCCCATGAGTTGCAAATTGCTGAGAAAGTTCATGTGGGTCATTTGCCATGCGAGCTGGGTGCCAGTGTCCGTATGACCGCCGATGAAAAATCACCCGGTTACTTCAATCTACAGGGCAAGGGTTACAAGTATCGAATGAAACCTGTTGCCACCAGCACGGGCGCCATCCGTTTAGAGGACGAAAAAGCTGGTGCAGTTTGGCTTCAACTGGCCAACAAATCCATGCTCATGGACCAGAAAAATGGGCGTCGTCTAGCCGATGAATGTGCACACCCTGAGCAGGTGGCATTTGCCAATGAAATGAAATTGAATCCGCCGCCGGCTTTGATTGATGTCAATACCGCGCCTTCTTCAGCGCCTCGTTGAGTTCATTTTTTAAGATTTTTTTTGTATATTTAATTTGTTTGATAGGAGAGAAATAATGTTGAAAGCCTACCGTGAACATGTCGCAGAACGCGCAGCTCTGGGAATTCCCCCGCTGCCTTTGGATGCGCCACAAACCGCTGAGTTGATTGAACTCATCAAAAATCCACCTCAAGGTGAAGACGCATTTTTACTAGACTTGTTAACGCATCGTGTCCCGCCAGGCGTAGACGATGCTGCCAAAGTCAAGGCTTCCTTCTTGTCAGCCGTTGCGCATGGCGACGTCAAAGTGGCACTGATCGACAAAGCCAAAGCCACTCAACTGTTGGGCACCATGGTCGGTGGCTACAACGTGAAGCCTTTGATTGATTTGCTCGATGACAAAGAAGTCGGCACAGTGGCCGCTGAAGCACTCAAAAAGACATTGCTGATGTTTGACTTCTTCCACGATGTGGCCGAGAAGGCCAAAGCAGGCAATGCCAATGCCACCGCTGTCGTGAAGAGCTGGGCCGATGCCGAGTGGTTCACTTCACGTCCTGAAGTGGCAAAGAAAATTACGGTCTCTGTTTTCAAAGTACCAGGCGAGACCAACACCGATGATTTGTCACCTGCGCCCGATGCATGGAGCCGTCCTGACATTCCATTGCATTACTTGGCCATGTTGAAAAATACACGCCCTGATGCTGCCTTCAAACCAGAAGAAGACGGCAAGCGCGGCCCCATGGCTTTCATTGAAGAGCTGAAGAAAAAGGGTCACTTGGTGGCCTATGTGGGCGATGTGGTGGGCACGGGTTCTTCCCGCAAATCAGCCACCAACAGCATCATCTGGGGCTTTGGTGAAGACATTCCTTTTGTGCCCAACAAACGCTTTGGTGGCGTCACCTTGGGTGGCAAAATTGCACCTATTTTCTTCAACACACAAGAAGACTCTGGTGCATTGCCCATTGAAGTCGATGTTTCCAAATTGGAAATGGGCGATGTGATTGATGTCTTGCCCTACGACGGCAAAATCGTGAAGAATGGCGAAACCATTGCCAACTTCGAACTCAAGAGCGAAGTCTTGTTTGACGAAGTCCGTGCAGGTGGCCGTATCAATTTGATCATTGGCCGCTCTCTCACCAGCAAAGCCCGTGAGTTCTTGGGCTTGCCAACCTCCACCTTGTTCCGTTTGCCCAAAGTACCTGCCAGCACCAAAGCTGGTTTTACCTTGGCGCAAAAAATGGTGGGCCGTGCTTGCGGCTTGCCCGAAGGTCAGGGCGTTCGCCCAGGCGTCTATTGCGAGCCCAAAATGACCACCGTCGGTTCACAAGACACGACCGGTCCCATGACGCGTGACGAGCTGAAAGACTTGGCATGTTTGGGCTTCTCAGCCGACATGGTGATGCAATCGTTCTGCCACACAGCTGCTTATCCAAAGAAAGTAGACGTCAAAACACATCACGAATTGCCCGCATTCATTAGCAACCGCGGCGGCGTTGCATTGAAGCCAGGTGACGGCGTGATTCACAGCTGGTTGAATCGTTTGCTGCTGCCCGATACCGTGGGCACAGGTGGCGATTCCCACACACGTTTCCCTATTGGAATCTCTTTCCCCGCTGGCTCAGGCTTGGTGGCTTTTGGTGCAGCCACAGGGGTCATGCCCTTGGACATGCCCGAGTCCATCTTGGTCCGTTTCAAAGGCAAGATGCAACCTGGTATTACCTTGCGCGATTTGGTGCACGCCATTCCATACTACGCCATCAAGGCAGGTTTGTTGACCGTTGCCAAGTCTGGCAAGATCAACGAATTCTCTGGACGTATTTTGGAGATTGAAGGCTTGCCAGATCTGAAGGTTGAACAAGCATTTGAATTGTCTGACGCATCCGCAGAGCGTTCAGCGGCAGGTTGCACAGTCAAACTCAATCCTGAGCCCATCAAAGAGTACCTCACGTCCAACATCGTTTTGATGAAGAACATGATTGCCGAGGGTTACAACGACAAGCGTGCGCTTGAGCGTCGCATCAAGGCGGTTGAAGCTTGGTTGGCCAACCCCAACTTGCTCGAAGCCGATGCTGACGCAGAATATGCGCACGTTCTCGAGATCGATATGGACCAGTTGAAAGAGCCCGTCTTGTGCTGCCCTAACGACCCAGACGATGCCAAGTTGATGTCTGAAGTTGCAGGTACCAAAATTGACGAAGTGTTCATTGGCTCTTGCATGACCAACATTGGCCACTTCCGTGCCGCTTCCAAGTTGCTCGAAGGTCGTCGTGACATTCCTGTCAAATTGTGGGTTGCACCGCCCACCAAAATGGACGCTGCAGAATTGACCAAAGAAGGTCACTATGGCGTGTTTGGCGCTGCGGGTGCTCGTACCGAAATGCCAGGCTGCTCCTTGTGCATGGGCAACCAAGCGCAAGTTCGTGAAGGTGCCACTGTGGTCTCTACTTCAACACGTAACTTCCCCAACCGTTTGGGTAAAAACACCAACGTGTTTTTGGCATCTGCAGAAGTTGCAGCCATCAGTTCCAAGCTGGGTCGCATACCGACAATTGAAGAGTACCAGTCCAGCATGACTGAAATTAATAAAGACGGAAGCCAGATCTACAAGTACATGAACTTCGACAAAATCGAAGAGTACGCAGAAGTGGCCAAAGGTGTTGCTGCCTAATCGAAGTCAAAGCACTTCGTTCAAAAGCCCAAAAGATCTCCCTCTTTTGGGCTTTTTTATTGGCAAGCAAGGTGTGTTGAAAAAGTAAGCGACAAAATAGACAGTGTGGACAAATCAATGTTGATCGTGGGGGGCGGTATTGGCGGCCTGGCTGCCGCTTTGGCATGCGCTGAAAAAGGTGCCAAGCCCTTGCTGATTGAACGCACCTCGCAATTCAGCGAGGTGGGCGCCGGCATTCAAATGGGGCCCAATGTCACGCGCACGCTGTTTTCGTGGGGTTTAGAAAAAGCATTACAAGACTACATCTTTGTGCCGAATAGCCTCTGCGTTAAAGATGCGGTTTCTGGACAGACGCTAGGCACTTTGCCCTTAGGCCAAAGGAGTCAAGAAAAATATGGTGCACCCTATGTCACAGTGCACCGTGCCGACCTGCATCAGGTTCTGCTGCAGAAGGTGTTGAGTGCGGGCTTGACTGAGTTGAAGCTTCAAAGCGAAGTCGATTTTTTGCAAGAAGACAACGAGGGCCTCACTGTCAGTGTGAAACACTTGCAGACGGGACATGTTGAAACACTCAACCCTCAAGCCATGGTCGGAGCCGATGGTTTGTGGAGTGACACCAGAAATTATGTGGTGCCCCAAACGGCGCCGCGTGTGACGGGCTTGCTTGCCTACAGAGCACTGTTGCCAATGCAGGTGGTGCCCGAATTTCTTCGTCAACAAGACGTGAGGGTCTGGGTGGGTTCTCGCATGCATGCCGTGTTGTATCCCGTCCGAGGTGGCGAATTTTTGAACATGGTTGTCATTGCGCCAGGTCAGCTGCCAGAATCGTTGAAAGACTGGGACTATGACGCAAACTCACATGACGTGTTTGAAGCCCTAGGTGTTCTGCACCCTCACTTGAAAGACGTTCTAGAAGCTGTGCCAAATTGGCGACGGTGGCCGATTTTTGATCGTCCTCCTTTGGTGAGTGCAACCCAAATGGCCAAAGGCAGAATTGCTTTGCTTGGCGATGCCGCGCATCCCATGCGTCCCTTTTTAGCCCAAGGCGCTGGCATGGCCATCGAAGATGCTGCTGCCCTAGCAACATGTTGGGCTCGCGTTGATCTGTCAATCAATGAACGCTGGCAGTTGTATGCAGAAATGCGATGGGCTCGCAATGCAAGGGTTCAAGCACGGTCAATTCGGAACGGGCGAATTTTTCACATGCAAGGCCCCATGCGATGGGGACGAGATTTGGCCATGCGCTTGATGGGGGAGTCCTTGATGGACGTGCCTTGGCTTTACGCAGGCCCTTAGACTTTGCCCAGCAACAAAAATTCCATCAAAGCCTTCTGGGCATGCATTCTATTTTCGGCCTCATCCCAAACCACTGACTGAGGACCGTCAATGACCTCGGCGCTAACTTCCTCGCCGCGGTGGGCTGGCAAGCAGTGCATGAAAAGTGCGTCGGGTTTTGCAACTTTCATCATGTCTTCGTCAACGCACCAGTCAGCAAAGGCTTTCTTGCGCGCTTCATTTTCTGCTTCGTAGCCCATGCTGGTCCACACATCGGTGGTGACCAAATCGGCGCCTTGGCAAGCCTGCATGGGGTCTTTGAAAAACTGGGTACTGGCTGCACTTCGAACGCCGACCACGGCTGGGTCAACTTCATAACCGCTAGGGGTACTCAGGTTGACTTTGAACCCGAGTAAATCTGCAGCTTGCAACCAAGTATTGGCCATGTTGTTGCCATCGCCGACCCACGCAACCGTCTTGCCTTGGATGGAACCACGATGTTCGATGTAGGTGAAAATGTCCGCCAAAATTTGACAAGGGTGAAATTCGTTGGTCAGGCCGTTGATGACGGGCACGCGAGAATGCGCTGCAAACTTTTCAATCTTGTCTTGACCATAAGTTCGAATCATGACCAAGTCGACCATGCGGCTGATCACACGGGCACTGTCTTCAATGGGCTCAGCACGCCCCAACTGGCTGTCGCCTGTGGTGAGGTGAACCACTGAGCCGCCCATTTGGTACATGCCAGCTTCAAAGCTCACACGCGTGCGCGTAGAGGCTTTTTCAAAAATCATGGCCAAAGTACGGTCGGTCAGCGGTTGATATTTTTCATAGGCCTTGAACTTGGCTTTGATGGAAGCGGCACGTTTAAAAATGTGTGCGTAATCGTCAGCGCTGAGGTCGGTGAATTGCAGGTAATGCCGCAAAGCTTGCGCCTGTGTTTGGTTGGCCATCAGTGTTGCTCCGACAAAAAGGTCTTGACCAGTGGCAGCAAAATGTCTGCAATTTCATCGGCTTCTGCTTGCGTCAGAATGAGCGGAGGCACGATACGGATGACACTGTCAGCCGTGACACTGATCAATAAACCAGCATCTGCTGCACGTTGTGTGAGTGCGCTACAAGGCTTGTTCAGTTCAATGCCCAGCATGAGACCTTGGCCGCGAATTTCTTTGATGCCCTGAACACCTGCCAAACCTGTTTCCAGTCGTGCTTTAAGGTGGGCGCCCACGCGTGCGGCGTTGTCAAGCAAGCCATCCTTTTCCATGATGCGAATGGTTTCAACACCGGCACGCATGGCCAAAGGGTTGCCGCCAAAAGTAGTGCCGTGGTTGCCTGGTTGAAAAATTTGGGCTGCTTTAGGGCCTGCGACGACCGCAGCAATGGGAACGCCAGAGCCCAAGCCCTTGGCCAATGGCATGACGTCCGCTTTGATGCCGGCCCATTGGTGCGCAAACCATTTGCCTGTTCGGCCCATGCCACATTGCACTTCGTCGATCATCATGAGCCAATCTTTTTCGTCGCAAAGTTTGCGAACGTCGCGCAAGTAATCCATGTGCATGGGATTGACGCCACCTTCGCCTTGAATGGTTTCGAAAAAAACTGCAACTACATTGGGGTTGTTTTCTGTGGCTTTTTTCAAAGCTTCAATGTTATTGGCGGGGACTCTGACAAAGCCTTCCACCAAGGGTCCAAATCCTTCTTGAATTTTGGTGTTGCCTGTGGCGCTCAGTGTGGCAATGCTGCGACCATGAAAGGCTTTTTCGTAAACCACAATTTCGGGTTTTTCAATGCCTTTGTTGTGCCCAAATTTACGTGCCAATTTGATGGCCGCTTCATTGGCTTCAAGGCCGGTGCTGCAAAAGAACACATTGGTCATGCCAGAGAGTTCGACCAATTTGGCCGCCAATTTCTCTTGATTGGGCACGTGGTAGTAGTTGCAGCTGTGGATGATTTTGCTCAACTGATCTTGCAAGGCAGGAACCAATTCAGCATGGTTATGCCCCAAGGTGTTGACTGCAATACCTCCCAAAGCGTCCAAATAAACTTTGCCATTGACATCCCACAGTCGGCAACCTTGACCGTGGCTCATGGCGATAGGCAATCGGCCATAAGTGTTCATGGTGTGCGGGGAAGTGGCTTCAATGAAATTGGACATGCAAAGATCTCCTGTCAAAAGAAATCGGCCCAACGAAAGGGCCGCCGAAGGTAGATTTTAGAGCCAGAATTTGGGTGTTAAGTCTTATATAAGATACAATTCTTGGGCAATGCGGCACGGTGGTGATCCTGCTTGTCTGCTTTAACAATTTCACAACCTCTGATCGATGGTTTCAAATAACGCCAAAGAAATAATGATTCAAGGTATCACCTTGGATGGACGCACCTTCAGGCCCAGTGACTGGGCTGAACGGTTGGCGGGCGTGATGGGCCAATTTCGGCCAGGTGGCGCAACGCCAGGTAGCCATTTGAGTTATTCGCCTTGGTGTATCCCCCAAACTTTAGGGGGTATCAAATGCGTCATCATTCACACAGATTTGCGCGAGCATGAACCCATGGCATGGGACTTTTTGATGAACTTTGCCAAAGACAACAATTTGCAGGTGTCTGAAGGATCTTCACTCTGAAGAGCACTTTTTTTCCGCCCACAAAAAAGCCGTCCTAAGACGGCTTTTTGCTTTTCTTTGCTGACAGCGCACCCGTTTCAAACGGCGGCAACCCTGTTGGGTGCCGGGCTGATGATCAATTGATCAGGCGAGAGCCAAGGCTTTCACCTTGGTTGACAAGCGGCTCTTATCGCGAGCAGCTTTGTTCTTGTGGAAGATGCCTTTGTCGGCAACGGTGTCCACAACGGCTTGCATTTTTGCAAACAGTTCTGTTGCTTTGGTTTTGTCACCGGCCAGAACAGCTTTTTCAACGTTCTTGACAGCGG
>JACCEE012452112.1_pt1 | contig 17249 bp, 16 predicted proteins | sample 7449931 | NCBI WGS metagenome assembly JACCEE01 (sample SAMN15323457, study PRJNA562643) | freshwater metagenome | isolation source: river surface water | place: USA:Blue River Watershed | collected 2017-08-19 | reverse complement strand
GGCCTGGTGGTCAACGAAGCCCGTCCGATGGAGCCCCGCAGCGGCGGCTTCGGCGGTGGCCGCGGCGGTGATCGCGGCGGCTACGGCGGCGGCGGTGGAGACCGTGGTGGTTATGGCGGCGGCGGTGGTCGCGGCGGCTACTAAGCCTCGTCACTGACATCAAAAGGGCCCCAACGGGCCCTTTTTTCATGCCAGAAGCCACAAACGGGCCCTTGCACACCGGAGACTTCTGTGTTTCATAATGGCTTCGCGTGGATAAGTAGTTTCACGCATGGATTGCGGTGAACAGGTCACTTTCGCGTTGCAGATCGTCACAAGGCGCTTTCGGGACTCCATCGCTGAGCTCAATGTTTCTATAGGAGTCCCATTGCATGGGCAACAAACTGTACGTGGGCAACCTGCCCTATTCGGTGCGTGACAACGATCTGGAGCAGGCATTCAGCCAGTTCGGCGCCGTGACCAGCGCCAAGGTCATGATGGAGCGCGACACCGGCCGCTCCAAGGGCTTCGGCTTTGTCGAGATGGGCAGCGACGCGGAAGCGCAAGCCGCCATCACCGGCATGAACGGCCAACCCCTGGGTGGCCGCAGCGTCGTGGTCAACGAAGCCCGGCCGATGGAGGCCCGTCCGCGCACCGGCGGCTATGGCGGTGGTGGCGGTGGTTACGGCGGCGGCGGTGGCGGTTACGGCGGTGGAGGGGGTGGCTACGGTGGCGGTGGCGGTGGCGGTGGTTACGGCGGCGGCGGTGGTCGCGGCGGTGACCGTGGCGATCGTGGTGGCCGCGGCGGCAACGACGGCGGTTTCCGCAGCCCGTACGGCTCGGGCCCGCGTGGCGGCGGCCGCGGAGGTGACCGCGGCGACCGTGGTGGCGGCGGCTACTGAACGACGGGTCGCCTGACCCACTGACACACAGCAACGGGGCGCAAGCCCCGTTTTTCTTTGGTCCGCGTGCTCTTGCGCACCGCCGAGCCTGACCTACCGCCGGCGGTGAAGGCGTCCGACGCCGCCGAGCCTGGCCCTGCATAGATTGGTGACCGTCCAATCCATGCTGCAGAGGCCCCATGACCGCGACCGCCCTCTTCTCCCGGATCGTCTCGGTGGCCGTCGCGGCGCTGCTGCTGTGCCTGCCGGCCCTGTGGAACGGGCTGCCCTTTTTCTACCCGGACACCCCGACCTACCTGCGCGGCGCCGAGATGACGGCCCAGAAGCTGGCCGCCCGGCTGAGCCCGGCCCCCGAAGCCTCGGCAGTGCCGGTGCCCCTCGACACCTCCACCGCGCCCACGGAGCGATCGGCCGCCCCACGCGGGCTGACCTCCCTGGAAGACCGGATCGTGCTGGCCGGACGCTCGGTGTACTACGGCAGCCTGCTGTACGCCGCACAGCGGGCAGGCAGCTGGTGGTTCGCGGTCCTCGCGCAAGCCGTGTGCGTGGCAGCGGTGTTGCACCTGCTGATGGTGAAGTTGTGGCGCATCGGTACCGGCGCCTTCCTGGCCACGACCGCCGTGTTGTCACTGGCCACGCCGCTGGCGGTGTACACCGGCCTGCTGATGCCGGATGTGTTCGCGGGGCTGGCAATCCTCGCGCTCGCGGCCCTGAGCGTCTACTGGCGTCAGCTGTCGCACGCGGAGCGGGCCTTGCTCGCGGGCGTGCTGCTGTTTGGACTGATGGCCCACGCAAGCCATGTGGCGGTCGCGGCCGTGCTGCTGGTCGGGGTGCTCGCCTTGCGTCGGTGGAACCCGCGCTGGCAAGGCGTGTCGGCGCCCGCCTGCACGCTGGCAGGCGCCTGCATCGTGCTGGCCCTCGCGGCGGAGTGGGCGTTCGCGGCCGGGGTGAAACAGGCGCTGGGGGTGCCGCCGCTGCGGCTGCCCTATCCCACCGCGCGGCTGATCGAGCAAGGGCCCGGCACTGATCTGCTGGCGCAGCGCTGCCCTGAAGCGGGCTATGCGGTGTGCGACTTCCGCGCGAATTACCCGACAGCCTGGGACGCCTTCCTGTTCTCGACCGACCCGGCGCAAGGCACCTTCGCGCTGGCGGATGCCGCCACCAAGCGGCGCATCGTGGCCGAGCAGTGGGCCTTCGTGCGGGACGTGATCGCCCATGATCCGGCCGGTGTCTGGCGTGCCTGGGTCGAGGACCTGGGCCGCCAGCTGGTGTCCTTCCGGGTGGACGTGTGGAGTTTTGGCGCGCGCCAGCTCGCGATGTTCGAAGGCCGTGTGCCGCCCCAGACCTATGCGGCGATGCAGGCGAGCAAAGGGCTGGATGCGCCCGCCTACAACCGCGTGCTGTCGGCCGCCACCTATGCCAGCACCGCCCTGGCGATTCTGCTGGGCGTGGTGTGGGGGTGGCGGCGGCAGGCGGGCGCGGTCGCACGGGTGCCGCAACGGCTCGAGCAGGTGGCGAGCGTCGCCCTGGCAGGGGTCCTGGCGAATGCGCTGGTGTGTGTCACCGCCGCGTCTGCGCTGGACCGCTTCCAGTCCCGGGTGATCTGGCTCGTACCGTTCTTTGCGCTCACGGTCCTGGCCCTGGCCTGGACGCGCCGAACCGCGCAGGCGAGCGCTACCCCGACCGCGCCTTTGAAGACCGCTGGCCGACCGGGCATGGAAGGCGTCGCATCATGAGCAGCACCTTTCCCTCTTCGTCCGCCGCCATCGGGCGGGGCCAGGCCCGCTGGACCGATTACCTGCGGATGGCCCGGCTGGACCACATGACCAAGCATGTCTTCATCCTGCCAGGGCTGGTGCTGGCCTGGGTGCTGCGCTCGCCGCCCCTGCACGAGGCGTGGATCGCGGTGACGCTGGGGCTGGCCAGCGCGGTGCTGATCGCGTCGGCCAACTACATCCTCAATGAATGGCTGGACCGGCATTTCGATGCGCACCATCCGGACAAATCCAAACGGCCGGCCGTCACGATCGCCTTGTCGCCCTGGCCGGTGTGGACCGGCTATCTCGCATGCAGCGTGGCCGGACTGGTCTTGGCCCAGCGGGTCGGGCCGGTGTTCATGGTGACCAGCATGCTGTTCTGGCTTTCGGGTGTGGTCTACAACGTGCGGCCGCTGCGCCTGAAGGACCAGGCGTACCTGGACGTGCTGTCCGAGTCCCTGAACAACCCGATCCGCCTGATGCTGGGGTGGTCGATGATCGAGCAGACCTCCGTGGCGCCGATGTCGCTGCTGCTGGCGTACTGGATGGGGGGCGCCTTCCTGATGGGGGCCAAGCGCCTGTCCGAGTACCGCGAGATCGCGGCCGGGCCGGGTGTGGCAGTCCTGCACCGTTACCGCCGCTCGTTTCGGCATTACACGCAGGAGCGCTTGCTGGTGTCCTGCTTCGTGTATGCGCTGTTGTCGACGCTGCTGGTGGGGTTCTTCCTGGTGAAGTACCGGATCGAGTACCTGGTGGCATGCCCCCTGGTGATCGCGATGTTCGCGCATTACCTGTCGCTGTCCCTGCGCGCGGGGTCGGTGGCCCAGAAGCCGGAAAAGCTGTTTCGCGAGTCCTTGCTGATGGTGATCACCGGGGCCACGGTCCTGGCGCTGGTCGGCTTGAGCTTCGTCAGCCTCCCGCGCCTGCATGCGCTGGCGGAGCCGCATTTCATCGTGCTGGAGAAGAAGCCGTGATCGATTGGGACCGCGTGGATCTGGTGGTGTTCGACCTGGATGGCACGCTCTACGACGCAGGTCGCCTGCGGCGGGCCATGCTGGGGCAGCTCCTGGCTGCGGCCTGGTGCACACGCAGCCTGCATACCTTGCGGGTGCTGCGGGTGTTTCGGCAGGTGCGGGAGGCTTTGGGAAACGAGGAAGGCGCCGATTTCATCTCGCTGCAGTACACACGCACGGCCGCCCGCACCGGTTGCGATCCGCAGGCGGTGCGGGCGCGGGTGCGGGAGTGGATGGAGGAGCGCCCCCTGGCGCAGCTTGCGGCCTGCCGCCAGCCCCATGTGGAGACGCTGTTCGCCGCCTTGCGGGCTGCGGGTAAGCGGGTGGCCGTGTGGTCCGACTATCCGGCGCAGGACAAGCTGCGCGCGCTCTGCCTGCAGGCCGACGTGGTGGTGTCCGCGACGGATGCCGACGTGGGCCGGCTCAAGCCTGATCCGCGCGGGCTGCACACCCTCCTGGCGCGTACCGGTGTCCCTGCGTCACGCGCACTGATGATCGGCGACCGCGTGGACCGCGATGCCGAGGCAGCGCGGCGCGCGGGCGTGCAGGCCCTGGTTCTGGGGCGGCGCGTGCCCGCGGGGGTGAGCTGTTTCCGGCGCTTCGATGACGCGGTCTTCGCGCCGCTCCTGCCGGAGCCTGTGCTGGTAGCCGCATGACAGCGTCCGCCGGGGCAGGCATACGGGCCTATGCGCCAGGCTATGTGCTGACAGGAGGCGCCGCGGCGGTGGTGGACATCGGCGGGTTTCACCTGCTGTCGCCTCACCTGGACAGTGTGCTGGCAGCCGCGGCCCTGAGCTTCGGGATCGCCGCCGGCGTGAACTACACGCTGTCGTCCCTGTGGGTGTACCGGCGTCCCTGGCGATCGCTGCGCCGGGCCGGCCTGTTTCTCGTGTTCGCCAGCCTGGGCTTGGCCCTCAACGCCGGCGTCACGTGGTGGCTGGCCCAGCTGCTGCCCGTGCCGGCGACGCTGGCCAAGGCCGGCGGCGTGGCGGTGGCTTTCGGGGTGAATTTCCTGGCGAACACGCACTGGGTGTTCGCGCGCGGGCAACGGCCTCAGGCCTCGCCCTGACGGTGCTTGCGCGGTCGGCCGGCGAGCAGGCGGTCCAGCCACGCGGCGGGCAGCACGCGCAGGAGGGTGGCCACCACCGCCATCGGCCAGGGAATCACGCGATGGGGCACACCCGCCGCGATGGCGCGCACGGCCCGCTGCGCAAAGGAGGCCGGGTCCATGAGAAAGGGCATGGGGTAGCGGTTGCGGCGCGTGAGCGGGGTGTCGATGTAGCCCGGACTGATCGTGACGACCTTCACGCCGCGCGGCTTCAACTCGCCGCGCAGGGATTCACAGTAGCTGATCACTGCGGCCTTGCTGGCGCAATACGCGCCGTGTCCGGGCATGCCGCGGATGCCGGCGACGCTGGCGATGCCGGCCAGCGTGCCCGAGCCTCGCCGCACCATCGCGTCGATGAAGGGATGGAAGGTGGCGGCCACGCCGACGGTGTTGACGGCGAGGGTACGGGCCATGACGTCCAGGTCCTCGCGCTGCGCGCTGTCCATGCCGATGCTGATGCCGGCATTGGCGATGACGACCTGCGGCACGCCCTGGGCCGCGAGGCAGGCCCGGCCCGCGGCCACGATGGCGTCGACGTCGGCCACATCGGCAGCGTGCACCGTGACGCGGTCGGGGCCCAGGCCTTGCGCGCGCGCCCAATCCTGCAGCAGGTCCGCCCGGCGGGCGACGAGAGCCAGGCGCCAGCCGTCCTGCGCATAGCGCGCCGCCAGGGCCTGGCCGATGCCGCTGGAGGCGCCGGTGATGAACACCAGGGGCGCTGTCGCGGCGTCGGGCGCGGCGAGCTTCATCCCGTCCTCAACGCTTCTGGCTGGGCGCGAGGGTGCCGCGCACCCGGCCGGTCAGTTGCAGCTGCTGGTCGAGGTTGTTGAAGTCCAGGTTGTCGCCGGTGAAGCGGTCGTTGTCACGCTCGAGGACGACCGGCCGGTTCGACTGGAGCCGCTCGGTGTTGACGAAGAAATGCAGAAACTCTCCGCGCACCTCGAGGCGGGGCAGGGTCTTGCCACTCGCATCGGCGCCCGGCTGACGGGTGACGACGGCCTCCCCGAACAGCTGCACCTGCGAGCCGTCGGCATTGGACAGGGCGCGCCGGGCCGTGGCGACCGTCACCTGCCCGCGCTCGTTGTAGCTGCGCATGCGGGGCTGGTCGATCTCCAGGGTGTCGGTGTCGGGATAGTGGCGACCTTCGGTGCCGGAGACCTCGCTCTTGAGGCGGCCCTGGGCATCGAAACTGCGCACCGTGAAGTCCCGCAGGAAGTAGTCGGGTTCGTGCGTGGCGGCGCGCGGGGGCGCCGCGGGCATGAAGACCGGCGTGTTGCGCGCCAGCAGGTAGGTGGCCAGGGCGACGATGCCCATGAGGACCACCGGCAGGTAGACGGCGATGTGGTCCCAGGCGCGGCGCAGGCCGTGCCATGTCCGACCCCAGGCGAGCGCGCTCATGCCGGCCGGCTCACGCGTAGCGTTCCAGCAGCTGCGCGTAGCGGCCACCCGCCACGAGCAGGAGGTCGCAGAACTCGCGCACCGCGCCGTGGCCGCCGGGCGCCTGCGTGACGTGACGGGCGATGGCGCGCACCTCGGGGTGGGCGTTGGCAGGGGCGGCAGCGAAGGCGCAGCGGCGCAGGACCGGCAGGTCGGGCCAGTCGTCGCCGATGGCCGCGGCGTCGCGCCAGGTCAGACCCAGCTGCGCCAGCGTGCGCTCGGCGGCGGGCGCCTTGTCCTCGGTCCCGTAGTGAACGTGCGTCACGCCCAGGGCCTGCAGGCGCGCGCGCAGAGGGGCCGAGTCGCGGCCAGTGATCACCACCGGGGTGATGCCGCCTTGCTGCAGCAGCTTGATGCCCAGGCCATCGAGGATGTGGAAACGCTTGAGGGTTTCGCCCGCGTCCGAGAGGTACAGCCCGCCGTCGGTGAAGACGCCCTCCACGTCGAAGAAGGCGACGCGGATGCCCTCAGCCGCCAGCAGGCACTCGGGGTCGAAGTTCAGGGCGGGGGTCATGGGGACCTCAGATGACCTTGGCGCGCATCAGGTCGTTGCTGTTGACGGCGCCGACCAGGCGGGCCTCGTCATCGACCACCAGGACGCTGGTGATGCGATGGGCCTCCATGAGGTCCGCCGCTTCCACCGCCAGGACCTCGCGGTGGAGGGTGCGGGGGTTCGGGTGCATGACGTCACGCGCATGCAGGCTGCGCAGGTCCACGCCTTTTTCGATGAGGCGGCGCAGGTCGCCGTCGGTGAAGATGCCCAGCACGCAGCCCTCGGCATCGACCACCGCGGAGGCGCCCAGGCCCGCACGGCTCATCTCGCGCATCAGGTCCGAGAAGGAGGCGTCCGGGCCAACGCGCGGCACGGCGTCGCCGGTGCGCATGATGTCCGCCACGTGCGTGAGCAGCTTGCGCCCCAGGGCGCCGCCCGGGTGGGAACGGGCGAAGTCCTCCGGCCGAAAGCCCCGGGCGTCCAGCAGGGCCACCGCGAGCGCATCGCCCAGGGCGACCTGGGCCGTGGTGCTGGCGGTGGGGGCGAGGTTCAGGGGACAGGCCTCTTTTTCGACGCCGCAATCGAGCAGGATGTCGGCATGGCGGGCCAGGGTCGAGTCGGGGTTACCGGTCATCGCGACCAGCGGCACGCCCTGGCGCTTGAGGACCGGCAGGATGGCGGTGATCTCGTCGCTCTCGCCGCCGTTGGAGATGGCCAGGACCAGGTCGATGGCCTTGATCATGCCCAGGTCGCCGTGGCTGGCCTCGGCCGGGTGCACGAACATGGCGGGCGTGCCGGTGGAGGCCAGGGTGGCGGCAATCTTGCGGCCGATATGCCCGCTCTTGCCCATGCCCGTGACGACCACCCGTCCGCGCACGGCCAGCATGGCCTGCACCGCCCGGGCAAACGCCTCCCCCGTGCGGCGTTTGAGGCCCTGCACGGCGGCGGCTTCGATGTCGAAGGTGTCGTGGGCCAGGCGCAGGGCGCGCTGGGCATCGAACGACCCTTGCGGGGCGGGGGGCGCGGTCATCCACGAGATTCTACGTAGCCGGGGTGGCCGCGCCCCGCGAAGGCCCTCGGGCCCGATGCTCGGCTATCAGCGCTTAGGATCGGGCCATGTCCACGCTTGAACTCACTCTCCTGTATCTGCTGGCAGCGGTGCTCGGGGTGGTGGCCTGCCGGCTGGCCAAGCTGCCGCCCATGCTGGGCTACCTGGTGGTGGGGGTGGTGATCGGCCCGAATGCGCTGGGGCTGGCCCAGAACTCCAAGGGCGTGAGCCACCTGGCCGAGTTCGGGGTGGTGTTCCTGATGTTCGTGATCGGGCTGGAGTTCAACCTGCCCAAGCTGCGCGCCATGCGCAGCCACGTGTTCGGACTCGGGCTGTTCCAGGTGTCGCTGACGATCGCACTGGCCGCCGGGGGGCTGCTGGCCCTGTCGGCGCTGGCCCCGCCGGCCTGGAAGCTGGGCTGGCAAACCGCGCTGGCGCTGTCAGGCGCGCTGGCCATGAGCAGTACGGCGATCGTGGTCAAGATGATGGCGGAGCGGCTGGAGCTGGAGTCCGAGCACGGCAAGCGGGTGATGGGCGTACTGCTGTTCCAGGACCTGGCGGTCGTGCCGCTGCTGGTGCTGATTCCGGCCCTGGGCAGCCCGCCGGAGGCGCTGCTGGGGCAGATCGCGCTGGCGCTGGTCAAGGCGGTGGTGCTGATCACCCTGCTGCTGGTGGGCGGGCAGCGGGTGATGCGCTGGTGGCTGACGCTGGTGGCGCGCCGCAAGAGCGAAGAGCTGTTCGTCCTGAACCTGCTGCTGATCACGCTGGGCCTGGCCTGGCTGACCGAGCTGGCGGGCCTGTCGCTGGCGCTGGGCGCGTTCATCGCCGGCATCCTGATTTCGGAGACGGAGTACAAGCACCAGGTGGAGACGGACATCCGGCCCTTCCACGACGTGCTGCTGGGGCTGTTCTTCATCACCATCGGGATGATGCTGGACTGGCGCCTGGTGGCGGACCGCTGGGAGCTGGTGGTGCTGCTGCTGACGGTGCCGGTGCTGTTCAAGCTGGCGCTGATCACGGTGCTGACGCGCGGGCTGGGCGCTTCCATGGGGGTGTCGCTGCGCACGGGCCTGTACCTGGCACAGGCGGGCGAGTTCGGCATCGTGCTGCTGACGCTCACGCAGGCCAACAAGCTGGTGTCGCCAGCGCTGTTCAACCCCATCCTGGCGGGCATGGTGCTGTCGATGCTGGCCACGCCCTTCATCATCATGGGCAGCAACGCGATCGTGACGCGACTGGTGGCCAGTGACTGGCTGCAGCAGTCGCTGGAGATGACGAGCATCGCCCGGCGCACGATCAACACCAGCAAGCACGTGATCATCTGCGGCTACGGCCGCTGCGGCCAGAACCTGGCGCGCATGCTCGAGCGCGAGGGCATTCCCTATATCGCGCTGGACCTGGACCCGGACCGGGTCCGGCAGGCGGCGGCGGCCGGCGACTCGGTGGTGTTCGGGGATGCGGCCCGCCTGCAGGCGCTGATGGCGGCGGGCCTGGCACGGGCCAGCGCGGTGGTGGTGACCTACCTGGACGTGCCCAGCGCGCTGAAGGTGCTGGACCTGGCGCGCACGCACGCGCCGCAGGTGCCCGCCATCGTGCGCACGCAGGACGACCGCGACCTGGAGAAGCTGCGCACTGGCGGCGCGACCGAGGTGGTGCCCGAGGCGCTGGAGGGGTCGCTGATGCTGGCCAGCCACGCGCTGGCGCTGGTGGGCGTGCCAGTGCGGCGGGTGCTGCGCATCGTCCAGGCGCAGCGCGAGGCCCGTTACAACCTGCTGCGCGGGTATTTCCATGGCGCGGACGACCCGGCCCACGACGGCGATGGCGAGCGACTGGGCACGGTGACCCTGCCGCTGGGCACGCGCGTGGGCGGTCGCCGGCTGGGGGACTTCGCCCTGCAGGCGATGGGGGTGCGCGTGGTCAGCCTGCGCCGCTCCAATGGACATGCGGTCGATGTGGATGACGCGCTGACCCTGATGGACGGCGACACGCTGGTGCTCAGTGGGCAGGTCGAGCCCCTGGCGCGGGCGGAGGAGAAGCTGCTGGGTGGCTGAGCGAAGCGGTCGCGGGGAGCCGTTTCACTTGCCGATGCAGAACTTGGAGAAGATGACGCCCAGCAGGTCGTCGGCGGTGAATTCACCGGTGATCTCGTTCAGCGCGTTCTGACCCAGGCGCAATTCCTCGGCCAGGAGGTCCAGGGCCAGGGCTTGCGGCGCGAGGAATTCGTTCGCGGCTGCCAGGTGCTGGTCGACACGGCGCAAGGCGTGCACATGGCGCTCGCGGGCCAGCCACACGCCCTCGGCGGCCGGCTGCCAGCCTGCGACGTCCAGGAGCTTTCGGCGCAGGGTCTCCAGGCCGTCCCCGGTGCGCGCGGACAGGGCGATCCCGCCCTCGGGGATGTCACCGCGATGGACATCGGCCTTGTTCCAGACCTCGATCACCGGAACGCCAGCGGGGCGCTTGTCCGCCAGCTGGCGCTGGATCTGCGCGTCGGCGGCCTGGTAGTCCGGGTCGTCGCGGCGGGTCAGGTCGTGCAGGAAGAGGAGGGCATCCGCGCGCTCGATCTGCGCCCACGCGCGCTCGATGCCGATCTTTTCCACCGGGTCCTCGCTCTCGCGCAGGCCCGCGGTGTCGGTCACATGCACCGGGACGCCTTCGATCTGGATCGCCTGGCTCACCACATCGCGCGTGGTGCCGGCGATGGGGGTGACGATGGCCAGTTCGGCGCCTGCCAGCGCATTGAGCAGCGAGCTCTTGCCCGCATTGGGCTGGCCCGCGATGACGACCTGGATGCCTTCGCGCAGCAGCGCGCCCTGGCGGGTGCGCTGCATGACGACCGCCAGCTGCGCGCGCAGGCGATCGAGCTGGCCCTGGGCATCGGTCTGCTGCAGGAAGTCGATTTCCTCTTCGGGGAAGTCCAGCGTGGCCTCGACGCCCATGCGCAGGTGCACGAGCGCGTCACGCAGGGCATGGATCTCACGCGAGAACTCGCCGGCCAGCGAGCGGCTGGCGCTGCGCGCGGCGGCCTCGGTGCTGGCGTCGATGAGGTCGGCGATGGCCTCGGCCTGCGCGAGGTCGATCTTGTCGTTCAGGAAGGCGCGCTGCGTGAATTCGCCCGGCTGGGCCACGCGCAGCCCCGGCAGGCGCGGCTGACCGGTGGCGGGGTCGGTGTGCGCGGCGGCCTCCAGGCAGCGGGCCAGCAGCAGCTGCAACACCACCGGCCCGCCATGGGCCTGCAGCTCCAGGACGTCTTCTCCGGTGTAGGAGTGTGGGGCGGGAAAGTGCAGGGCCAGCCCCTGGTCAATGACCGAGCCGTCTGCGGCTCGAAACGGCAGGTAGGTGGCTTCGCGCGGGCGCAGCGCGCGGCCGCACACGGCATCGATCAGCGGTTGCAGCTGCCGGCCCGACACGCGCACGATGCCCACGCCGCCCCGGCCCGGTGCGGTGGCAATGGCAGCGATCGGCGGGTGGCGGGTGGCGAACATGGAGCGAGCTGGGATGAAAGCGATCGGATCGGGGGAGGCCGGTTCAGCAAGTGCCCAAGAGGAAAGGGCCGCATCGCGGCCCTTTTTTCTACTTGAACTTCGGCAGGTTGAACTCCGGCGGTACCCCCATGCGCACGTTGATCAGCCACTGCTGCGCGATGGACAGCACGTTGTTGGTGATCCAGTACAGCACCAGGCCGGCCGGGAAGAAGAAGAACATGACCGAGAAAATCAGCGGCATGAACCACATCAGCTTGGCCTGCATCGGGTCCGGCGGCACCGGGTTGAGCGCGGTCTGCAGCAAGGTGGTGAGGGTCATGACCAGCGGCAGGATGTACAGCGGGTCCTTGGCCGAAAGGTCCTGGATCCAGCCGATCCAGGGCGCATGGCGCATCTCGACGCTGGACAGCAGCACCCAATACAGGGCAATGAAGACCGGCACCTGCACCAGGATCGGCAGGCAGCCGCCGATGGGGTTGACCTTTTCCTCGCGATACAGCTTCATCATTTCCTGCTGCATCTGCTGCGGGTTGTCCTTCAGGCGCTCACGCATGGCCATGATGCGCGGGTTGATGGCCTTCATCTTGGCCATGCTCTCGTAGCCCTTGGCCTGCAGCCAGTAGAAGGCGATCTTGATCACCAGCACCAGGGCCATGATGGTCCAGCCCCAGTTGCCGATCAGGCCGTGCAGCTTGTCCATCAGCCAGTACAGCGGCTTGGCCAGGATGGTGAAGATGCCGTAGTCCTTGACCAGATCCAGGCCCGGCGCGACGCGCTCGAGCATCTTTTCTTCCTGCGGGCCGGCAAAGAAGGTGGCCTGCAGCGCGCGGCGGGCGCCCGGCGCCAGGGCCTCGGCGGGGGTGATCATGCCGATGGCGTGGCGCTTGTCGACTTCGCGCGCGAAGTTCTCGCGGGACTGTCCGGCCGGCAGGATCCAGGCGCTGGCGAAGTAGTGCTGCACCATGGCCACGTAGCCGGTGGTCGACTGCTTCTGGAAGTCGGCCTTGCCCTTGCTGATGTCCTCGGGAGAGACCTTCTGGTATTTCTTCTCGTCGGTGTAGAACGCGGGCCCGGTGTAGGTGCCCGCCGGATTCATCATCGAGGAGTTTGCGTCGGCATACCCGCCCCGCACCAGCTGCAGGTACAGCTGCGGCGAGGCCGGCGCGGCGCCGGTGTTGACGATGTCGTGCTCGACGGCGACGTCGTAGGCGCCGCGCTTGAGGGTGTAGGTCTTGATCAGCTTGATGCCGTTTTTCTCGGGCGATTCGAAGCGGACCTGCAGTTCGTTGGCGCCGGGCTTGAGCTCGCGCTCGGCACTGGCGGTCATCACGGTCTTGTGATTGGGAAAGTCGCCGCCGATCAGACCGGTCTGGGCCACGTAGCTGTGGTTGGCGTTGTCTTCCAGCAGGATGAAGCGGGCGTCGGTTTTCTTGCCGTTGGACGCATCGGCGGCATGCTTGAGGAACTCGACCCCGACCAGCGAGCCGCCTTCGGTGTCGAAGGTCAGGCGCATGAGGTCGGTGACCACGGTGAAACGTTCATGCGCAGAGGCGGGCACCGAGGACCCGCTGGCGGGGGGCGTGGCACCGGGCACGCCGGCGGTCGCCGTCGGAACGACCCCGCTGGCGGCGGGTTTGGCGCCCGCCGGCGCCGCGGCCGTGGCGGCGGGGCTGGGCGAAGGGAAGAACGTCGCGGGGTTGCCGTTGGCGATCTGCCACTGGTCCCAGAGCATCACCATCGAAAAACCAAAGACCACCCAGAGGATGGTGCGGCGAATGTCGTTCATGAGGACTTCTTGGAGTGAATGGGGGACGCGAACCGCGTGAAGAGGCGGGGCGCTTGCGCGGGGACGGGATCATGGCCGCCGTCGCACCAGGGGTGGCAGCGGGCCAGGCGCGCGGCGCTGAGGTACGTACCGGCCAGGGCGCCATGGTCCTGGAGGGCCTGCAGGGCGTAGGCCGAGCAGGTGGGCGTGAAACGGCAGGCCGATCCGAGCCAGGGTGACAGCAACAGGCGGTAACCCTTGACCAGAGCGATCAGGAGGGCCCGAATCATGCGGTCGCTCCACCGAACAATTGCAACAGCTCGGCGCGAACCGCCTGCCGGAGCGCCACGGAGGTGGCGCTATGGAATTGCTGCCGGTCAAAACCGCTGCGCAGACGGACCACGTGCGCGGCGACAGGAAGTCGGGCGGCGTAATCGTGGGCCACAGCGTAGATCTGACGTTTGAGGGTGTTGCGGGTCACGGCTCGCCGGGCCCAGCGCTTGGGAATGACGGCGCCGATCCAGGCTTCCTGGGCGAGGAACACGGGCTGGCCTTGCACCTGCACATCGAGCGCGCTGCGGTGCAGGGCGAAATGCGCCGTGCGCGAGACCGTGGCGCCCGCCATGACCGCCTGGAACTGGGCCCGCGTCTTGAGCCGCTGCACGTGGGAAGCTGTGACAACCGGCACGGGCTGCGGCGCCGCGCAGGCGGTCCGGCGTCAGGCGGCCAGGCGCTTGCGGCCCTTGGCGCGGCGGGCGTTGATGACGGCGCGGCCGCCACGGGTCTTCATGCGAACCAGGAAGCCGTGGGTACGCGCGCGGCGTACTTTGGAGGGTTGGTAAGTGCGTTTCATGTTCGTTCTCGGGAAAACCCACGATTATCGCTTAAAAAGGAAGAGGAGCAAGGCGCAAGCCCCTGATTTTCCGGGAATGGCCCTGCCAGGCGCTCGCCTTCGCCGTTTGTGGACAACTTCTTGATAAGTTAAACTGCGGGCTTTGCGGCAGCGGCCGCTATCCACACAAGCGATCGGGATCAATGAGCGAGGGGCAACACCACCACCTGCCTGCCGGGGCCTCGTCCGGCACAGGCGACGGCCTCTGGCTGGCCTGCATCGAGCAGCTGGCCCAGGAGCTCCCCGAGCAGCAGTTCAACACCTGGATCAAGCCCCTGACCGCGCAGGTCTCGGACGACCTGACCCGGGTCACCTTGTTTGTCGCCAACCGCTTCAAGCTCGACTGGGTGCGGGCCCAGTACGCGGGCCGGATTTCTGCCTTGCTGGAAAAGCTGTATGGTCAGCCCATACAACTGGAGTTAGTGCTTGCTCACAGGGAGGCCCCGGCGCGTGCGTATGCGGCACCTGCCCACCAGGACCACACGCCGCTCCCCGAGGCGACGGACCTGACCGATGATGCGGCGGCCGCAGGCTTCAAGACCCGGCTCAACACGGCCCTGACCTTCGACACCCTGGTCGAGGGCACCGCCAACCGGATGGCGCGCGCCGCCGCCATGCACGTGGCCAGTACCCCGGGACAGTTGTACAACCCGCTGTTCATCTACGGCGGGGTCGGCCTGGGCAAGACCCACCTGGTCCATGCGGTGGGCAACCGCCTGCTGGCCGACCGGCCGAACGCGAAAGTTCTCTACATCCATGCAGAACAATTCGTGTCCGATGTGGTTAAGGCCTACCAGCGCAAGACTTTCGACCAGTTCAAGGAGCGTTACCACTCCCTGGATCTGCTCCTGATCGACGATGTGCAGTTCTTTGCCAACAAGGACCGCACCCAGGAGGAATTCTTCAACGCCTTCGAAGCCCTGCTGGCCAAGAAGTCGCACATCGTGATGACCAGCGACACCTACCCCAAGGGCCTGGCCGACATCCACGAACGCCTGATTTCCCGCTTCGATTCCGGCCTGACCGTGGCCATCGAGCCGCCCGAACTCGAGATGCGGGTGGCCATCCTGATCAACAAGGCGCGCAGCGAAAGCGCCGAAATGCCCGAGGAAGTGGCCTTTTTCGTGGCCAAGAACGTGCGTTCCAACGTGCGCGAGCTCGAAGGCGCACTGCGCAAGATCCTGGCGTATTCCCGGTTCAACCAGAAGGACATCTCCATCCAGCTGGCCCGTGAGGCCCTGCGCGACCTGCTGTCCATCCAGAACCGGCAGATCAGCGTGGAAAACATCCAGAAAACGGTGGCCGACTACTACAAGATCAAGGTCGCCGACATGTACAGCAAGAAGCGCCCGGCCTCGATCGCCCGCCCGCGCCAGATCGCGATGTACCTGGCCAAGGAGCTCACTCAGAAAAGCCTGCCCGAGATCGGGGAGCTGTTCGGGGGACGTGACCACACCACGGTACTGCACGCGGTCCGCAAGATTTCCGCTGAACGCCAGCAGCTGACCGAGCTGAACCAGCAGCTGCACGTGCTGGAACAGACGCTCAAGGGCTGATCCAGAACAACCATGGGGATAATTTTTGAATAAAGACCTGGTTATCCACAGCAGCGTGCCCGACCGGCAAGTTGTTCAGGTAGACGCGACAGCAGCGAAGCAGGGGTGCCCACACCCTTCAAAAGCCGCTAAGTGGCTGATGAAACAAGGGAAAATAGCGGTTGTCCACAGCAGACCGCGCCCCTTACTAGCTACTACTAACCTTCAATAAAGAATTCAAAAGAGAAGAGGCAGAAATGATCGTCCTGAAGGCAACGCAAGACAAGGTCCTGTCCGTGCTCCAGTCGGTGGCGGGCATCGTGGAGAGACGCCACACGCTGCCGGTCCTGGCCAACGTGCTCATTCGGAAAAACGGCAGCGCCTTGCAGCTGACGACCAGCGATCTGGAAATCCAGATCCGCACCACGGCCGAACTCGAGGGCGACAACGGCAACTTCACCACCACCGTGGGCGCGCGCAAGCTGATCGACATCCTGCGCACCATGCCCTCGGACCAGACGGTGAGCCTGGAGTCCACCCAGAACAAGCTGGTGCTCAAGGGGGGCAAGAGCCGTTTCACGCTGCAGACCCTGCCCGCCGAAGACTTCCCGCTGGTGCAGGAAGCGCCGAGCTTCGGGCCCGCCTTCAGCGTGCCGCAGAAGACACTCAAGGACCTGATGAACCAGGTGTCCTTCGCGATGGCGGTGCACGACATCCGCTACTACCTCAACGGCATCCTGTTCGTCGCCGAAGGCAAGCAGCTGTCACTGGTGGCCACCGACGGCCACCGCCTGGCGTTTGCGAGCGCGACGCTGGATGTGGAAGTGCCCCGCCAGGAAGTGATCCTTCCGCGCAAGACCGTGCTGGAGCTGCAGCGCCTGCTGTCCGATGCCGAGGGTGCGATCGAGATGCGCTTTGCCAACAACCAGGCCAAGTTCAGCTTTGACGGCATGGAGTTCGTCACCAAGCTCGTCGAGGGCAAGTTCCCCGATTACAACCGCGTGATTCCCAAGAACCACCGCAACCACATCACGCTGGGGCGTGTGCCCCTGCTGGCGTGTCTGCAGCGTACGGCCATCCTCACTTCCGAGAAGTTCAAGGGCGTGCGCCTGAACGTGGAGCCGGGCCTGCTGCGCGTGGCATCCAACAACGCGGAGCAGGAAGAAGCGGTGGATGAACTCGACATCGACTACAACGGCGATGCCATCGAGATCGGTTTCAACGTGACCTACCTGATCGACGCGCTGTCGAACATGAGCCAGGACATGGTCAAGCTCGAACTGCAGGATTCCAACAGTTCGGCGCTTCTGACCAACCCCGAGAACAACGCCTTCAAGTACGTCGTGATGCCGATGCGCATCTGAGGTTCCGCCACGCGCTGAGTGGCTGCGCCATGCCCTGGCAACCCGTCATCGCGACGGGTTGTGTCATTCAAGAGACCCGTCAATCTGTCGCCTATGTCCGAAGAAAACAAGCAAGCTGGCTCCCTGAACAGCGGTGAAGCCAGCTCGAACTTCCAGCCTGTCATCGACCCGAACCAGGCGGGCGCCAGCGAAGGCTACGGTGCGAATGCCATCCAGATCCTCGAAGGCCTGGAAGCGGTGCGCAAGCGCCCGGGCATGTACATCGGCGACACCTCGGACGGCACCGGCCTGCATCACCTGGTGTTCGAGGTGGTGGACAACTCCATCGACGAGGCGCTGGCGGGGCACTGTGACGACATCGTGGTCACCATTCACACGGACAACTCGATCAGCGTGGTGGACAACGGCCGTGGCATCCCCACTGGCATCAAGATGGACGACAAGCACGAGCCCAAGCGCTCGGCCGCCGAGATC
>JACCEE010209802.1_pt1 | contig 17253 bp, 17 predicted proteins | sample 7449931 | NCBI WGS metagenome assembly JACCEE01 (sample SAMN15323457, study PRJNA562643) | freshwater metagenome | isolation source: river surface water | place: USA:Blue River Watershed | collected 2017-08-19 | reverse complement strand
TCTTTGCCGAAAGCCGCAGCCGCAACGAGACCATCGCCGCCGAAGACATCCTGCACGACCTGGGCGCGATCAGCATGATGAGCAGCGACAGCCAGGCCATGGGCCGCGTGGGCGAAGTCATCATCCGAACCTGGCAGACGGCGCACAAGATGAAGGTGCAGCGCGGCAAGCTGGACGGCGACACCGACCGCCACGACAACGCCCGCGTCAAGCGCTACATCGCCAAGTACACGATCAACCCGGCGATTGCCCACGGCATCAGCCACGAGGTCGGCAGCGTCGAGGTGGGCAAATGGGCCGATCTGGTGATCTGGAAACCGGCCTTCTTCGGCATCAAACCCGCCATCGTCATGAAGGGTGGCTTCATCGCGCTGGCGGCCATGGGCGACCCGAATGCGTCCATCCCTACCCCGCAGCCGGTGCACTACCGGCCCATGTTCGGCAGCTTTGGCGGCGCGCTGGCCAAAGGTTCACTGACCTTTGTGTCGCAGGCCGGCCTGCAGGCGGGCGTGGGCGAACGCTACGGCCTGGCCAAAACGCTCTCGGCCGTGAAGAACATCCGCAGCGTGGGCAAAAAGGACATGGTCCACAATGCCTACGCGCCCCGCATGGAGGTGGATGCCCAGACCTATGTGGTGCGCGCCGACGGCCTGCTGCTGACCTGCGAACCCGCGGCCAGCCTGCCCATGACCCAACGCTACTTTTTGTTCTGATGCTGATCTGCTCCAAACGCATGCCCCAGGCCAAGGGCCTGGCCAAAGTCCTGGTCCAACGCGCGGCTGTGCTCACGCTGGACTGGGACACCCGCCAGAAAAGCCGCTTTGACGCCACCGACAGCACCGGCCGCCCGCTGGGTGTGTTTTTGCCGCGCGGCACCGTGGTGCGCGGCGGCGATGTGCTGGTGGCCGAAGACGGCTCGCTGGTGCGCGTCGAGGCCGCACCGCAGACGGTGCTGCGCATCACGGCCTGCGACGAGCACGGTTCCCCCTTTGACCTGATGCGTGCCGCCTACCACCTGGGCAACCGCCATGTGCCCATCGAGCTGCAGCCCGACCACCTCAAGATCGAGCCCGACCACGTGCTGGCCGAGCTGCTGCGGTCCATGCACATGACGGTGGCCGAGGTGCAGGAGCCGTTCGAGCCCGAAGGCGGCGCCTATGGTGACAACGCCATGATGGGCCATGACCATGGCCATTCACATGCGCACACCCACGAGCACACGCACCACGACGGCTGCTGCGGGCACGACCACACGCATGGCCACTGACACCCCGGCCCTGCTGCAGCTGATCTGGCTCGCGTCCCCCGCCTTGCCGGTGGGCGGCTTCTCGTATTCAGAGGGGCTGGAAGCCGCGATCGACCAGGGGCTGGTGCACAACGAAGCCAGCTGCACCGAATGGTTGACCGACCAGCTGCTGCTCACGCAGGCACGTGGCGACATGGCGGCCATGGCGCAGGCCGTGCCCGCCTGGCAGGCGATGGACACGGCGCGGCTGCAGCAACTCAATGCCTGGGTGCTGGCCACCCGCGAAAGCAGCGAGATGCGCCTGCAGACGGTGCAGATGGGCAAGTCCTTGCTGGACTGGCTGCGCAACCTGCAGGGCCACTGCCCGGCCAGCCCCGAGGCCTTGCAATGCCTGGCCGCCCTGCCCCCGACCTACCCGCTGGCCTACGCGCTGGCACTGGCCAGTACGCAGGCTCCGCTCGACCAGGCACTGCAGGCCTACGCCTTTGGCTGGGCGGAGAACATGACCCAGGCCGCCCTGAAAGCCGTGCCGCTGGGCCAGAGCAGCGGCCAGCGCATGCTGGCGGTGCTGGCCCGAACCATTCCTGAAGCGGTGCAAACCGCCCTCACCCGCACCGACGAGACGCGCCAGGCCTTCAGCCCCATGCTGGCCATCCTCTCCTCGCGCCACGAAACCCAATATTCACGCCTCTTTCGATCATGACTCCACTTCACCACATCCCCAACCGCACCAAAAAACTGCCGCCCCTGCGCGTGGGCATCGGCGGGCCGGTGGGTTCGGGCAAGACCACCCTGCTGGAAATGCTGTGCAAGCACATGCGCGAAAAATGGGACCTGATCGCCATCACCAACGACATCTACACCAAGGAAGACCAGCGCCTGCTCACGGTGAGTGGTGCGCTGCCGGCCGAGCGCATCATGGGCGTGGAGACGGGCGGCTGCCCGCACACCGCCATCCGCGAGGACGCGTCCATCAACCTCGAAGCGATTGACCGCATGCTGGCCAAATTCCCGAATGCCGACATCGTGTTCATCGAGAGTGGTGGCGACAACCTGGCCGCCACCTTCAGCCCCGAGCTGAGTGACCTGACGATCTACGTGATCGATGTGGCCGCTGGCGAAAAAATCCCGCGCAAAGGCGGCCCTGGCATCACCAAGAGCGACCTGTTCGTCATCAACAAGACCGACCTGGCCCCGCACGTGGGCGCCGACCTGGAAGTGATGAAGCAGGACACCGCCCGCATGCGCCCCAACACCGAAACACGCCCTTGGGTGATGACCAACCTCAAGACCCTGCAGGGCCTGGCCGAGGTGGTGGCCTTCATTGAAAAGCGCGGCATGCTGGTCTGAAAGACCGGACCCGTCGGCTGGCGTTACAGTCGGTGCTTTGCCCCGCGCGGGCCTGAGCAGAAAGAGCCGACCATGAACGTTTACGACACCCTGAAATCCCTGAACATCGAACTGCCCCCCGTGGCCGTGCCCGCTGCCGCCTATGTGCCTTTTGTGCAGACCGGCAATCTGATCTTCCTGTCCGGCCACATTGCCAAAAAAGATGGCAAACCCTGGGTGGGCCAGCTGGGCAAAAACATCAGCACCGCCGAAGGCCAGCAGGCCGCGCGCGCCGTGGCCATTGACCTGATGGGCACGCTGCACGCGGCCGTGGGCGACCTGAACAAGGTCAAGCGCATCGTCAAGGTGATGAGCCTGGTCAACTCGACCGGCGACTTCACCGAGCAGCACCTGGTCACCAACGGCTGCAGCGAGCTGCTGGGCCAGGTGTTTGGCGCCGCAGGCGCACACGCCCGCAGCGCCTTTGGCGTGGCGCAGATCCCGCTGGGTGCCTGCGTCGAGATCGAGCTGATCGCCGAGGTGGCCTGATTTGCGCATGCAATCGGTTGAACTCAAGCACGCCTACCGCCTGCTCAACCACGGCCCCACCGTGCTGGTGGGCAGCCATCACGCAGGTCGCAGCAACGTCATGGCCGCAGCCTGGGCCATGCCGCTGGACTTTGACACACCCAAAATCGCGGTCGTGATCGACAAGGCCACGCTCACGCGCGAGCTGGTCGGGGCCTCGGGTGTGCTCAGCATCAATGTGCCTTGCGTGGCGCAAGCCGAACTCACGCGCGCCGTGGGCGGCGAAAGTGGCAAAGACCACCCCGACAAGCTGCAGCGCTGTGGCGTGCGCTTTGTGCCCGGCCCGGCCACCGGCACGCCCTTGGTGGACGGCTGCACCGCCCAGCTCGAATGCCGGGTGCTGCCCGCCACCGCGCATGTGGCTGGACCGCATGATTTGATCCTGGCCGAGGTGCTGGGCGCCTGGGCCGATGCGCGGGTGTTCAGCCAGGGCCGCTGGCATTTTGAAGATGCACCGCCCGAACTGCGCAGCCTGCACCATGTGGCGGGTGGTTTTTTCTACGCCACAGGCGAGGCCGTGCCTGCCAAGGGCTGACGACGCTCAAAGCTGGGGGACAGGCGCGTCCATGTCCAGCCCGGCAAACTCGAAGCCACGCCGGTGGTCGGCCAGGTGCTTGCGTGTCCAGGCCACCGCCGACTCGGCGTCTTGCTGGCGCAAGGATTCCAGCACGTGGCGGTGTGCCTCCAGCAGGCGTGCGCCCGACTGCGGCAGGCGCGGTGCAATGGCAGCGTAGCCCGCGTGCATCAGCAAACTGACCGGGGCGCGGGCCAGCAACAAGGCCTGGTTGTGCGCAGCCTCGGCCACGATGGCCTGAAACGCGATGGTGACCTGCACCGGCGACTGACCGGCTTCGACCAGAGCCTGGGTCTGCGCCAGGTTGTCTTGCAGGCGCTGCAGTTGTTCGCTGCTGATGCGCTCGGCCGCCAGGCGTGCGCACAGGGGCTCCAGGGTGGAGGCGACTTCCCACACCTCGCGGAAGGTGACTTGTTGCTGGCGCAAGGCGCGCTGGGCGGCCTGCGCCAGCTCGCCGGGTTGCGGCAAGGTGACGAGCAGTTTTTTGCCACTGCGCTGGACCAGGCCTTCTTGCTCCAGCTGGCGCAAGGCTTCGCGCACGGTGGAGCGGTGCACCGCAAACTGGACCGACAAATCGGCCTCGATGGGCAAGGCATCGCCCGCACGCAACGCACCGCCCACGATGCGTTGGCGCAGCTGGTCGCTGACCTGGCGGTAGGCGGGCAAAGCGCGTGTTTTATCGGTCATGGGGCCTGGTGAATCAAAAGGGCCTGCAGCGCAGGCCCTTGGATTGTGCCTTGGCGGGCAAACCCTGGCCGCTCAGTCGGCGGTGAAGCCCGAAGCCTTGATGACCGGCTCCCACTTGCGGGCAGAGGCATTTTGGCGCTCAACCAGCTCTTGCGTGGACTTGCCTACCGGATTGAAGCCCATGCCGGTCAGCTTTTCCTTCACGTCGGGCATGGCCATGACTTTGGCCAGGGCTTTGTTCCAGGCGTCCACCGCGTTGGCAGGCGTGCCGGCGGGAGCGTAGAGCGCGTTGAAGCCAGCGCCGCTGATGGCCGGGAAGCCCAGCTCGGCAAAGGTCGGCACTTCAGGCGCTTGCGGGATGCGCTGCTCGGTCGAGACCGCCAGCATCCTGATCTTGCCGGCCTTGTGGTTTTCCACCTGGCTGCTGGCCACATCGATCGACGAGCTGATTTGCCCACCCATCAGGGCCAGGTTGATCGGCGCGCTGCCCTGGAAAGGCACATGCTGCATTGGCACGTTGATGGCGTTGCCCAGCAAGAGGCCAAAGAAGTGGTGCGGCGCGCCCAGGGCCGGGATACCGAAGTTGGCGTCCTTGGGGTTGGCCTTGGCCCAGGCGACGTACTCGGCCCAGGTGTTGACTTTGGGCGCGGTGCCCACGGCAAAGCTGAAGGCGAATTCGGCGGCCGTACCGATCGGCACCAGGTCCTTCTTGGGGTCGTAGTTCAGCTTCTTGTAGGTGAAGGGGTACAGGGCGGTGAGCGCGTCCGGGCCGAGCATGACCACACTGCCGTCGGCAGGGGACGCCTTGAGCGCGTCCACCGCGATGCGGCCACCCGCGCCGGTCTTGTTGTCCACCACGATGGGGCGGTTCAGCTCAGACTTGGCCTTGTCGGCGATCAGGCGGGCGATGGCGTCAAACGAGCCACCGGCCGGAAAGCCAACGATGATTTTGGCGGGCGGGCCGTCCTGGGCCTGGCTGGCCAGGGTGGACAGGCCCAGCAGGCTGGCAAGCAGACCGTGGGTGATGCGGCGGCGGGAAGCGAGTTTCATGGAGTTCTCCGTGGGGGTTGTCAGAAAAAAGATCAGTGATGGAAGTCGGGCTGGCGACCCTGCGCGATGGCCCAGCCCCAGTTCGCCACCGGTTCGGCCATGGCCGCAATCTCGCGGGCGGTGGTGTTGGACGCAACACCTGCGCGTTCGCGCTGGCCAATGCCCAGCAGGATGGCCGAGAGGCGAAACAGGTTGAAGGCCAGGTAAAACGGCCAGTCGGCCTGCACCGCCTGCACGGCGCCCAGATCCATCTGCATGCGCTGAACATAGCGGGCCACGTAGTCCATTTCGGGCGGCAGGCCCAGTGCGGCCAGGTCCTGGTCGCCGTAGCCACGCAAGATGCCCGAGGGCATGTGCCAGGCCAGCGTGCTGTAGGACAGGTCACTCAAAGGGTGCCCCAGCGTGGCCAACTCCCAGTCCAGCACAGCCACCACCTCGGGCCGTGTGGGGTGGAACATCAGGTTCTCGATGCGGTAGTCGCCGTGGGTGATGCAGGTGCGTTGCGCCCCATCGCCACCTGCCGGAATGTGCTGCGGCAGCCACTGCGCCAGCTGGTCCATGGCGGCCAGCGGCGCCGACCTCGCGGCTTCGTACTGCTGCGTCCAGCGGCGGATCAGGCGGGTGTAAAACGCCTCGTGGCGGCCAAAATCACTCAGGCCGCGCGCGCGCCAGTCCACGGCATGCAGCTGGGCCAGCACATCGCAGGCGGCCTCAAAGTAGGCGGCCCGTTCTGGCTGCGGCACCTCGGGCAAGGTCGCATCCCGAAAAATGCGGCCCTCCACAAAGTCCATCAGGTAAAAGGCCACGCCGATCACCGACTCGTCTTCGCACAGCGCGTGCACCCTCGGCACCGGGACACCGGTGCCCTGCAGGGCGTTCAGCACACGGTATTCGCGCTCGATGGCGTGGGCCGAAGGCAGGAGTTGTGCGGCGGGCGCGGGCTTGGCGCGCAGCACCCAGGCCTGTGCCCCGGCACGCAATTGCCACGACGGGTTGGACTGCCCGCCGGCCATGCGTTCGGCCTGCAGCGCGTCGGCACGCTGCAGCAGGCCTTGGCCCACCATCCACTGCGCCAGCTGCAAAAGCGGCACGCCACCCGGCCCCATGACGTCATGGGGCGCGAGACTGGCGGAAGCTTGGCCTGGGTGTTTTGTGCTTTGCATTCCGAAAATTGTCGGACACTGAAAGCCAATACACAGCCGTAAAAACCCTAAATCAGCTAAAAATCAAATTATTGTCCGACAATTAAGCATCAACGACCTCGAAAGACCGCTGACAAAACCAAGGGCTCAGAGCATGTTGCCCAGGGTGTGGCCGTACCAGCGCAGGTCTTCCTGCCACAAGCCCAGGCGGCGCTCGTTGTCGTCGATCTGGGTCTGCACCAGGTGGCCTTCGGGGCCTTTTTGGTAGTCGAACTGCACACTGATGGCTTCCAGCGGCTCGGTGTTGACCAGCATGAAACAAAGGTTGTCGATCAGCACCGGTGTCATGGCTTGCCCCTTGGCCTGCTGCCCGATGTATTGCGCCACGCTCTGGCCCATGCGGTTGGCCACATGGCCACTCTTGGGGTAATGGCCAAACTGCGGCGACACCGCGCCCACGCTGTCCCCGATCACAAACACCTGCGGGTCGTCTTGCAGGTTGTAGAACTCGGGGTGGACGTTGGCCCAGTTCGTGGGCTTGCCCTCGGCCGTCTTGCCAATGGCACCCAGCTTCCAGACCAGCTCGGCCGCCTGGTGGTGGCCCATGAAGATGGCGTCGTCGAATGAAAAGTCACCTGCCCCGGTCTTGATGACCTTGTTGAAGGGATCGACCTCTTTGACCACCGCATTGGGCACATGCGTGATCGTGTCGGGATACAGCTCATCAAAGGCCATCTTGTAGCCCAGCCCGATGGGCGCCATGCGCGGCTTGGGGTCGAGGATCAGAATCTTGCCAGGGATCTTGTGCTTCTGGAAATGCGAGGCGATCAGGCAGGCGCGCTCGTACGGTGACGGCGGGCAGCGGTGCGGCGGCGGCGGCAGCGTCATGACAAAGGTGCCGCCCTTGAATTCGCGGATCTTCTGTTTGAGCGCCAGGTGCTCGGCGCTGGGCACGTAGGCACTGGAGAAATGCGTCACTGTTTGCGCAATGGCACGCTGGTCGTTGCCAAACCAGGGTTCGTAGCTCACGCGGATGCCGGCCGACACCACCAGCCAGTCGTAGTCCACATGGCCACGGGCCGTGTGCACACGGCGCTTGTCACGGTCGATGTCCGTCACCTCGGTCTGCACAAAGGTGTAGCCATGACGGCGGGCCGCGGCGGTGTACGAATGCTGCAAGAACTGCGTGTCCACCACGTCCACCAGCCATTTGTTGCTCAGGGGGCAAGACCAGAAAAACGGGTTCTTTTCGAGCAGCACCACTTCCAGATCGGGGGCGCTCTGGCGCAGGTGGCGGGCGGTGGTCAGCCCGCCCCAGCCGCCGCCAAGAATCACGACACGGCGTTTGCCGCTTTTGGGCAGCAGTTCGGAAGCGGGGCCAAGGATGAAAGGCTGGGCAGACAGGGGCAGCGCGCCAAACGCGCCCACGGCTGCCGCGCCCTGAAGCAGGGAACGGCGATGGAAGGTCATGCAAAGAACTCCAGATGTGAGGAAACACCTGTCGGCATACAAGAGGCAGCCAAAGCCGCCAATACCCCGAAGGCAGGTGACCCGCCGCAGGGGCGGCGGGTGCCTGGATCATAAGCGCCACGCCCGCTCGGTTTGCCCCACCAACCGTGCCGCTGCAGGGGCCGCGCAGTGTGCTAAGCGGCGACAGCATTTACACTGAAGACAATGGCTGTTGATCGATCCAGGATGCCCCGAATGAGCGCCGCGACCCCGCAAGAAATCTTTGCCCTGCAAGCCGCCACGGCCCTGCGCCTGCGCCAGTCCACCTGGCAAGAACGCGTGGTCAAGATCCGCAAGCTGCGCGACGCCGTCATTGCCCGCACCGACGACTGGTACCGCGCCGCCCAGGCCGACTTTGGCAAACCCGCAGGCGAGGTGGACCTGGCCGAGATCCTGCCCGTTTGCCTGGAAGCCAACGACGCCATCCGGAACCTGAAAAAATGGATGAAGCCCAAGCGCGTGCGCCCTACGCTGCTGACCCTGGGCACCCGCAGCCATGTGCAGTACGTGCCGCGTGGCCGCTGTCTGATCATTGGCCCTTTCAACTACCCGGTCAACCTCACCCTGGGCCCTCTGGTGTCGGCCATTGCGGCAGGCAACACGGCCATCATCAAACCCTCTGAACTCACCCCCCAGCTGTCGGCCCTGATCTCGGAGGTGGTGCGCGAAGTGTTCAGCCCGGACGAAGTGGCCATCTTTCAGGGCGACGCCCAGCTGGCCACCGAACTGCAAAAACTGCCCTTTGACCACGTGTTTTTCACGGGCAGCCCTGCCATTGGCAAGCACGTCATGGCCGCTGCCGCCAGCCACCTGGCCAGCGTCACACTGGAGTTGGGTGGCAAAAGCCCCACCATCGTGGACGCCAGCGCCGACCTGCGCCTGGCCGCCAAAAACATCATGTGGGCCAAGTTTGCCAATGCGGGACAGACCTGCATCGCGCCCGACCATGTGTATGTGCACCACAGCGTCAAAGACGAATGGGTGCAGTGTTGCCGCGAAGCGCTTGAAAAAGCCTATGGCCATGACCTGCAGCAACAACTGGGCAGCCCGCACCTGGCACGCATCGTCAACCCGCGCCACACCGCACGCATCAACAGCCTGCTGGACGATGCCAAGGCACTCGGAGCGCGTGTCCTGACTGGCGGCAATGGCGTGACCGAATCGTGCTTTGTGCAACCCACCCTGCTGGACCAGACGCCCCGCAACGCCCGCGTGATGCACGAAGAGATCTTTGGCCCGCTGCTGCCCGTGATCGGCTTTGAATCCCTGGACGACGTGATCGCGGCCATCAACGCCGAACCCAAGCCACTGGCGCTCTACCTCTACAGCCGCAACCGGGCCAACATCGACAAAGTGCTGCAGCAGACCGCCTCGGGCGGTGCCTGCGTCAACCATGCGCTGGTGCAGTTTCTGCATGGCCGCCTGCCCTTTGGCGGCGTCAATCATTCAGGCATCGGCAACGCCCATGGGCACTACGGCTTCAAGGCTTTCAGCCACGAGCGCGGTGTGGTGCAGACCCAGCTGCCCCTGGCGGCCACGCTGTTGGGTGCCGGTGAGGTGCCGCCGCTGGTGCGCAAGGCTTTGCGGCTGGCGCTCAGGTGGCTGTGAGGTGTTCTTCGGTGTGGGCCACGGCGCGGTTGCGGCCCTGGTGCTTGGCGCTGTAGAGCGCCCCATCGGCATGCTGCAGGGTTTTGAGCAAGACCTGGCCCGAGCGGTGCGCGCACACCCCCACCGATGCCGTGACCGCTGCACGCTGACCGTCTGACACCTCCAGCGGCTCGGCGGCCCAGCGTCTCACCAGCCCCTGGGCCAATTCCAAGGCCTGCTCGCCATCGCAGCCACTCAAAAGCACGCAAAACTCCTCACCACCGTAGCGGCAGGCGATGTCGTTGCTGCGAAAGGCCGACTGGATCAGTCTGGCGGCATGCACCAGCACGCGGTCACCGCCCAGATGGCCGTAGGTGTCGTTGATGGACTTGAAATGGTCAATGTCGATCATGAGGATGGCAAAGCCCGCACCCTGCGCCTCCAGCCTTTCGGCCTGCTCGAAAAAGGCCCTGCGGTTGAACAAGCCCGTGAGCGGGTCACGCCGGGCCCGTTCGGCAATCTCATTTTTCTGGTGGTCGTGAACGATCGCGTAAAAACTCATGGTCGAGCACACAATGAACAAGGCACCAACGATCAGCATGGACTGGTGCCCGCCCGACAGCGATACCGGCCCCACCGGTACACCGGGGTTGGCCACCACCACTGCCGCCCGTATCAGATAGGCCACGCCCATCAAACCCATGCTGCCAGCAAACACATGGGCTGCAAACGGCACAGGGCGAGGCGAATGGCGGTAAACCACACGGACGGCATAAAGCATCACCACCGCCATGGCAAAGCAAACCCCGACCATGGCAAAGGCAATCGAATACCCCCATGCCGAATGCAGCAGCAAGCCTGCCAGCCCCAAAACCAGCACGGGCGCCACCACAGCCCACCGCACCGCCACCTGGTAAAAGCGGGCTGGCGCCAGCAAGCCCAAGGTGCCGCCCGTCATCAGACACACATTGGCCGTGAAGACACCCCAGAACGGCGGCAACTGGGTGCGCAGAAAAATCAGAATCAGACTGACGCCGACAAAGGTGGTCCCGATCGACCAGGTTTTAAGGCCGTAATCGCGTTCGGTGATGGGGCCAGGAAAAGTCCAGCTGATGAACGCCATCAACAGGGACAGGATGCCGATTGAAAAAATGAGCGTGTTGGAATCGAGTTGCATGGTCCGTTTTCTTGCAAATCCAGCTTTCAGTCTTCGGCTGGCCCCTGGGCGGGAGGCGCTGACACCACGCGGTCACGGCCCTGCGCCTTGGCACGGTACAGGGCCAGGTCACAGCGCTTGACCACTGCATCTCCACGCTCACCCACGCACACCGTGGCAAGCCCCAGTGATGCCGTGACCTGCAGATCGGGGTTTGTCTCATCAAGACAAGCGGCCCTCAGATGGGTGCGCAAGCGCTCTGCACAGCGCAGGGCCTCATCGGCAGGGGTGTGCGCAAGAATGCACAGGAACTCTTCACCACCCCAGCGGCCAAAAACATCGATCTCGCGCAAGGAACCAGACATGACCCGGGTAACACCTTTGAGAACCACATCGCCCACATCATGACCATGGGTGTCATTGATGCGCTTGAAATGGTCAATGTCGATCATCACCACCGAAAAAGGCTGCCCGGTACGCTCGAAAACGCCGCAGTGATAGTCCAGCTGCTCCACCAGGTGACGCCGGTTGTACGCCCCCGTCAGCGCGTCGCGCCGTGCCTGCTCTGCCAGCTGCCGGGACAAGGCTTTCTCGCGCTCATGGCCTTCGCGCGTCTGGACCAGCGCATCGTCCAGCTCAAATCTGCCCAGAAAGAACATCCGCGTCAGACGTGCGATGCTGAAGGAAGACCCGATCAGCACCACGCCAAAAATGGTGACGGCCACCCCGCAAATCAGCGCATCATGCGGCGTCAGGAATCCGCTGGCGAAAAAGATGTACCCCATGAGTGAAAGCCAGCACGGTATCAAGAACGCCAGGTACACCCCAAAAATCACACTCATTGAATTCAGCATGATGCCCAGCGCTGCTGTGAGCGTGCCAACTTTGAACGCAGTCAGCACATCCAGACTGCCCGTGTTCAGGATCAGCATGGAGCCTCCCCAACCCAGCCCGTAAAGCGCCGACACGAACAGCCGCCAGTTCAGCGCTTGTCGCCACCGGGTTTCATCGGCTTGCGTTGCATGCCAGTGCCAGCCCAGCAACAGGCGCACAGCCATCACGGCAAACATGAACGCCATCCAGCCAAGCACCAGGCTGTCTGACATGCGCCCCCAGTGCATCCAGACCACCGTGAGCACAGCGGGTATGCCGACCACGGTAGAGGGCCGGTCACGGGCGGCCATTTCGCTCAGCTGAGCACCTAAAAGCTTTGGATGGCGATGAGCAACCATTCTGAAAACACCGAAAAAATGTCTGCCCCCTGGCTGTCTGGCCAAGGTCTCAAAATCAGTATAGGGCAAGGGGCGTTTGCTTGCATGGGCAGGACGAGCCAACGCATGGATGCACAGCCCAGTTAACATCCAATCATGAACAAAGCCAGCTGATCGAGCTTTATGGCGGCCAAACCCGCTTCAAAGTGCAGCAGGCCGCCGCATAAAGAGCTGAAGCAACTGCACACCGCAAAGTTGCGAATCAGGATGGCCGCTGGCCCTGCTCCTCGGGGACTGAGGGTGCCCATTATTCGGGCCTGCAGGTCACGCTGGTGGTTTTGGTCTACGGCGCACGCCGTCCGGCACAGATCGATATGGCTTACGGTGACGCCGTCACACCAGCCCCCCGAGTGGGCAGACCATCTGGTGATGCTGCCCAACACGCCATGCACGCATCCAAGGCAGTGCCTACCTTTGACCAACTGTTCGAGCCACTGCCGGACATCTACCGCGAAAAACTCGCGGCCCTTGGCGACCTCAAAAAATCCCTGCTGCACCAAGCCTTCAGCGGGCAGCTTTGACCAAAGCTTCGCTGGGGCCGCACCTCGTTGTCAATTCGACATCATTGATGTATATTCAACAACATTGTTGTCAATTCAACATCACATCATGAACGAATCCCAACTCATCGAAGTGTTTGGCGGACAGGCCCGATTCAAAGTGTTGCAAGCCCTGTTTGCCGAGCCGGGTCGGGGCTTTGGGCCACGTGAGCTGGCCGCAACCTCGGGCATCGACCCCGGCAACACGGCGCGGCTGCTCAAGCGCTGGACAGAGGCTGGACTGGTGCAGCGCCGCCAGCAAGATGGCCTGCCCCGCTACTACGCCAGCACAGACCCGCAGTTGGCACCACTGGTGACCCTCATGCAGCAAGACAGCGCGCTGGTGCGCACGCTGCGTGAAACCCTTGAGAAACTGGATGGAATCGAAGTGGCCTTGGTGTTTGGCTCGGTGGCCCGGGGCCAAGCCACTGCCAACAGCGATGTCGACGTGCTGATTCTGGGTGCAGCCTCTGAACTCAAGGTCAACGCCGCACTCAGGCCTGCAGGTCGCCAGCTGGGCCGAAAGGTGCACGCCACTGCGTGTACGATAGAAGCATTCAAAAATCAGGTGACAGACCGTGAAAGCTTTGCCCAAGAGGTCGTCCAAAGCCCTCGCATCCCGCTGATTGGACATTTTGATGCTGCGATCTTTTCAGCGCCTGGCCAGTGAACCAGATGCTCCCGTCAAACAGCAAGCAAGCAACGCCAAGGACGCAGTGGCTTGGTTTCAGAGTGCGCAGGTCAAGTTGACGGATGCTCAGCAAACCACCGTGTCATCCGGCACCCGCATGGACGCGGCCTGGGACGCCGCAGGCTGGGGCCAGGTGGACGGCAGCCGCATCTTGCGTGAGCACAAGCGTTACACCGAAAAGGACTTCAGCCGCAGCATCGAGATCAAAGAGCGCAAGCCCAATGAGCGCTCGCAAAAACTGGTGGTACAACTGGCCGACGGCAAAAAACGCACGATCCAGCACATGCAGTCCACCAGCTACTGGGGGCCAGACGGCAAGCCGCTGTCACCCGCGCAGTTTCTGGAAAGCCTGTTCGGCGCCCTGCCCGAGTTCTTCAAAAACGAAGATGAACTGCGCACCCTCTGGGCCGACCCGAGCACGCGCAAGGCCCTGCTGAGTGGCTTGGCCGACAAAGGCTTTGGCCGCGAACCACTGAGCGAGATGCAACGCATCATCGAAGCCGAAAAGAGCGACCTGTTCGATGTGCTGGCCTACGTGGCCTTTGTTCTGCCCCCCCGAAACCTGCGCCAGCCGCGCCGAACGCGCCAAGGCACACAACGCCACGTCATACGGCCAAAAGCAACCAGCCTTTCTGGCCTTTGTGCTCGACCAGTACGTCACGCAAGGCGTGGACGAACTCGACGCCGAAAAACTCACCCCGCTGCTCAAGCTGCGCTACAACAACGCCCTCAACGACGCCATGGCGGATTTGGGGGATGTGGTGCAGGTGAGAAAGGCGTTTGTGGGGATGCAGAGGTATCTTTACCATTCAAATTTAGTCAATCAAAAGTACCATCATTAAACCTAAGGAACCAAATGTTTTCCGTTATCTCATTTAGGACAAAAAATCTTCGAAGCTTCGTCGATTCCGGACATATTTATTTAAAACCAATCACAATATTAGTTGGGAAAAATAGTGCAGGCAAAAGCACTCTAGCCAGAATATTCCCTTTATTACGACAAAGTATAGAAGTTAAAAAACGTGGCCCATTACTTTGGTGGGGAAGATTGGTTGATTTTGGTGGTTTCGATGAATCCATCAATAAATTTTGCAACGAAAAATTCATTGACTTCGATTTCAAAATTTCTTTTGGAGCAGATGACTTTCGGAAAAATTCTCGTCGTGGTTTCGGACGACTTTCCATGTTTCGCACTTTAGACGGTGGCGAAACGGAAATATCAATTAGAATTAAAAATTCAGAAAAGAACACCTACACATCCACCATTAAATTCAAAATATTTGATTTTGAATCAGAGATCAAATTACAAGAAAATGGCAAAGTTGATTCAATAAAATGCGGATCATACATCTGGATTCCGAACAATTCAACTATGTGTTTTGCCACACAAGATCGGCTTATTCCCAACCATTTATTTTTCAAGAAAACAGAAACCCAGAATGGTGGTATTTGGGAAAATTTCGATCCAATTCAATCGGAATTAGAACGTCAAATACGTGGTTTTGTGCATGGAAATACAGCCGAAAGCCGAATCCGACAATTGGCATCACGTATACCAATGGGCTTCAAAAAGGATATTTTTGAACATCTATCCACAATTGCAGACCCAAGCAGTTTTAGAGACCATTTAAAATCAATAGGACCAGACTCAATTCAATTCACCAAGTTATGCGAAATCGCACTTGCCGCAAATCTTGATATTTTATTAGAACAAACAAATTCTGCGCTCAGCACCTTTTCCAATGAAGTTATTTATCTAGAGCCCTTGCGCGCAACCGCTCAGAGATATTATCGTCAACAATCATTAGCAGTCGGAGAAATTGACTCCAAAGGTGAAAATATTGCCATGTATTTAGACAGTCTCACGACCTATCAGCTTCGAGAGTTCAATAAATGGATTTCAAAATACTTTGGAGTTGAAGTCAAAACCAAAAGAGCTGGTGGCCACATCTCCATAAATATAAAACAAACATCTGAAGATTCGGAATCAAATATAGCTGATATGGGTTTCGGATTCTCTCAAGTTTTACCTATTGCAGCTCAACTTTGGTCAGCAGGGACATCTCCAACTTTACAAGCACCAGTTCGTCAAAAATCAACCAATCCAGTTATAGTAATCGAGCAGCCAGAGCTGCACTTACATCCCGAATATCAATCTATATTAGCAGATATTATCATAGCAACAACAGAAAAAAAGGCTAACGATTCCACCAAATCAATCCTAGACAGAAATATCAGAATCATTGCAGAAACCCATAGTCCGGCCTTGATTAATAGACTTGGAGCACTGGTTGCTGATGGTTTAGTTGACAAAAAAGATATTCAAATAATTCTTGTAGAGCAGGAAACTTCAAGATCTCCATCAAAAATTCGAGCAGCAAATTTTGACGACGATGGAATATTAAGAAATTGGCCTATTGGATTTTTTGAACCAACCATTTAATTATAAAATGCTGATTTTTATCCACCCCTCCATTACGAATGAAGACTTGAGATTAAATTTTGATGCAATTATTGGATTAAATCAAATTTTTGAATCTTTCTTTAGAGGCCAGCATTACGTTGCAGGCGACCGCAAAACCTTAATTTATTTAGCAAAATGCCCACACATTCCAACAAGCACAAAAACCATTGTCAATAAAATAATATCAAATTATAGCACATACACATCAATAACATCTTCAATTACAAATAAAATTGTTGCAAAAATTAATGAACCAAAATTCCCAATTCGAAGCAATGATAACGAATGGGAAGTATCAATTGAATACTTAGGAAAAACCGGCATAAGCAAAACTAATTTAATCGCAGAAAATTTAACCGATGCCGATGCATATATAAATGCTGCCAGACATTATTTAATAAATAACAAACTTGGAGGAACCATTTGTGCAGAAAAAATTGCGGGAGGTGGCTCTACCACACCAAACGTTTTTAGAAATCAAACTATCAATGAGAAGAAATGGTGTCTATGCATAACCGATGGCGATAAAAATTACCCTGGACATAAATCAAGCAATATGGCTAATTCTTGCGAAAAAGTATCCAATGAAAATCACAGCATTTCAGCACACAAAAGTATCGAAGCCAAGGAAGTAGAGAATATTATTCCACTGAAATTAATTGATGACTCAATCCCTTCAACACACACTTATCAATGGGAAGAACACAAAAATAGGTTCTTCCCATTGAATGTAAATGGCCATCTTTTTTGCGATTTAAAAAAAGGAACAAGCTATAGAGATATAAATCACATGCACGCCGACACTCCAGAACGGTTATTTTGGGATGAATTAATATCAAAAGCAATACCATCATTAAAAATTAACACGGCCTGTAATGAATATTGCCAAAATGAAAAAACAGAGGCTTGCTGTTGCAATATAAGTCACGGATACGGAGATAATTTACTATCAGAAATAGTAAGAAATCTAAAAGAAAGCACTCCTCATGCAGTTGAAAAGAAAATACGCAACGATCCGTTATTCACGCAGTGGTTGCAAATTGGAGAAATCGTATTTAACTGGGTGTGTGCACCGAACCCTATTCGTTTGTAGATAAGAAATTGGTTTTTAGACATTTCAATAATTCAACTGCCCCCAAGCCTTCTCCAGCCGCTTGACGCTCACCGGCTGCGGCGTGCGAAGTTACTGGGCGAAGAAGCTCACGCGCAATTCTTCAAGTAGCCAGCGGAATTCGAGCATGCGGGCGTCTTGCGCGCCTTTGCGCTCGGCCACCAGGCGCCAGTAGCGTTGTTCTGTATTGACCCAGCGGAAACTGCACAGGTCAAGCTGCTAATGCATAAGCCTCAGCAGGTGTTTTCATGCCCAGCGCCTGGTGTGGCCGCTGGTGGTTATAAAAGCCAATCCAGTCACCAATGACCC
>JACCEE012772323.1_pt1 | contig 17261 bp, 17 predicted proteins | sample 7449931 | NCBI WGS metagenome assembly JACCEE01 (sample SAMN15323457, study PRJNA562643) | freshwater metagenome | isolation source: river surface water | place: USA:Blue River Watershed | collected 2017-08-19 | reverse complement strand
TCCATGCGACTTGCCGAGTACACCGACTACACCCTGCGCGTGCTGATGTATTGCGCTGCCCGCCCGCATCAGCTGGTGACAATCAGCGAGCTGGCCGAACACCATGGGGTATCCAGGAACCACCTGATGAAGATCGTCACGGACCTGGGCCGCCAGGGTGTGCTGGAAACCATCCGTGGCCGTGGCGGTGGACTGCGCCTGCAGAAGGACCCGAGCCAACTGCGCATCGGCGACGTGGTGCGTGCCTCGGAGACCGATTTCCGCCTGGTCGAATGCTTCGACCCCGTTTCCAACCAGTGCACGCTGTCTCCGACCTGCCGCTTAAAGGGCTTGTTCAACGCCGCCTTAGGCTCCTACTTCAGGGAACTCGACGGGATGACTCTGGCCGACATCGTAGGGCCCGTGTTGGTGCCGACAACGGGGCGTGCCACGTCGCCCGGGATTTCTCTGGTGACGGCGCCCAAAAGCCTTCGAAAACCCACGACCAAGGTAACGCCCAGCGTGTGAGCGCATTGCAAACAAGACCTGCCGCGCCAGCGGACCACCAATCCCCCACAACCTGACGCCTTGCGTTGGGCCCCTTCAACTTTGATCCAAGGAACCGTCATGTCACAACCTCACGCACACCTGTCACCCGACGCTATCTACCCGTTCGACGCCCGCGGCGTGGCTAAAAGATTCCGGCACGCCGCCATATTCGGCGCCCTGGACAGCCTCCAGCCGGGCGAGACCATGCGATTTGTCAACGACCACGACCCCTTACCGCTGTTGTCGCAGCTTGCGCAGCGCTACGGCGACCGTGTCGGCGTGGAATACCGACAGCGCGAACCAGGCGTGATCGTGATCGACTTCAGCGTGCATTGACCAGACCTAACGATGTGGCTCTTCATGGGGCGTGCGGCACCGTGTAGAGCCATCGCGTGCTCGGGCTGGTGGTTTGTGAGCGCGCAACCGACACTTGATAGCCACTCGGTTGGACGCCATTATTGCCACGCGCTGAGGCGCATTCAGCCTGTCCCAACGACAGACCTTGTTGGGTCGGCAGTGCCTATTGGACACGTCATTCTGCGGCCCCTCGGCCGGCGCTTGGCCGCAGGCACCGTCACCACTGCTTCTATGAATGGGCACTGGACCGGCGCCATTGCAGCTGGCTGGATGACAGCTCTGTGAACTTGACCATGACCAGCGGGCGCGACCAGCAGCGACCGAGATCGACCCTGAGGAGTCCTCGGCCTCGTACAAAAGCAGTCTTTGGGACAGGGTCGAGCCACGGACCCGAGCCCTCCCATCCTCAGTTCACGCCGTCGGCCCTGGAGTGCGGGCCACATTCATCAGCCAGCACACAAACAACGCCCCAGGCGCGCGCCGGTCATTCGACTGTCACGCTCTTGGCCAGGTTGCGCGGCTTGTCCACATCGGTGCCACGAGCGCAGGCTGTGTGATAAGCCAGCAGCTGCAGCGGCACCACGTGCAGCAGTGGGCTGAGCTGACCATAGTTTTCAGGCATGCGGATGACGTGAATGCCTTCGCTGCTTTCGATGCGGGTGTCGGCGTCGGCCAGCACATACAGCACGCCGCCGCGCGCGCGCACTTCCTGCATGTTGCTCTTGAGTTTTTCAAGCAAGGCGTCGTTGGGCGCTACGGTCACCACGGGCATGCTGCTGGTCACCAGGGCCAGGGGGCCGTGTTTGAGTTCACCAGCGGGGTAGGCTTCAGCGTGGATGTAGCTGATTTCCTTGAGCTTGAGCGCGCCTTCGAGCGCAATGGGGTAGTGCAAGCCCCGGCCCAGAAACAGTGCGTTTTCCATGCGGGCAAAGTCTTGTGCCCAGCTGATGACCTGCGGCTCCAGCGCCAGCACGGCTTGCAGGGCGACGGGCAGGTGGCGCAGGGCCTTGAGGTGCTCGGCCTCGGCCTCGGCGCTGAGGTGGCCGCGCAGCTTGGCCAGGGTGAGCGTGAGCAAGAACAGGCCGACCAGCTGGGTGGTGAAGGCCTTGGTGCTGGCCACGCCGATCTCGACGCCCGCGCGCGTGACATAGGCCAGCTTGCATTCGCGCACCATGGCACTGGTGGCCACATTGCAGATGGTCAAGGTGTGCTGCATGCCCAAAGACTGGGCATGGCGCAACGCAGCCAGGGTGTCGGCGGTCTCGCCCGATTGGCTGATGGTGACCACCAAGCTGCGCGGGTTGGGCACGCTGGTGCGGTAGCGGTATTCGCTGGCCACTTCCACCTGGGTGGGGATGCCGGCGATTTCCTCGAGCCAGTATTTGGCCGCGCAGCCGCTGTAGTAACTGGTGCCGCAGGCCAGGATGAGCACGCTGTCGATCTCTTTGAAAACGCGCCATGCCGCTGCGCCGGGCTCGCCGTGCAGGCCGGCACCGTCAAACAGTTCGGGCACGATGCCTTCGACGCCTGCGAGCGTGTCGGCAATGGCGCGTGGCTGCTCGAAGATTTCTTTTTGCATGTAGTGGCGATAGGGGCCCAGCTCTGCCGCACCGCTGTGGGCCTGCACGGTGCGCACGGGACGTTGCGCAGGGGTGAGGCTTTCGCGCCCCTTGCCAACAATCCAGTAACGGCCTCTTTGCAGGTCTACCAGGTCGCCTTCTTCGAGGTAAACAACCTGGTCAGTGACGCCCGCCAAGGCCATGGCGTCGCTGGCCAGAAAGTGCTCGGAGCCATCCTTTCCCACGCCCAGTATCAGTGGCGAACCCGCCCGCGCACCCACCACGCGTTGGGGTTCGTCCTTGTGCATCACGGCGATGGCGTAGGCGCCACGCAGTTCGGCCACAGTGGCACGCACCGCGTCGAAAAGATCGCCGTTGTAGTGACTGTCCACCAGGTGCGCAATGACTTCGGTGTCGGTCTGGCTGGCAAACACATAGCCGCGCGCCTGCAGTGCTGCGCGCAACTCTTCGTGGTTTTCGATGATGCCGTTGTGCACCACCGCCACGCGCCCGGGCGTGCTGGCAGATGCATCTGCGCCGGTGCCATGGCTGAAATGGGGGTGCGCGTTGGACACGGTCGGCGCGCCGTGCGTGGCCCAGCGGGTGTGCGCGATGCCGGTGGCGCCTTCAAGGTGGTCGGTCTGCACCTGCTCCAGCAACTCGGCCACACGGGCCGTGCTGCGCGCGCGCCGCAGCCCCGCAGACGACGATGCATTCAGGCTGGCCGCATGCACCGCCACGCCACAAGAGTCATAGCCGCGGTACTCCAGCCGCTGCAGGCCCTGGACAAGAATGGGAACGATGTTGCGCGATGAAACTGCGCCGACGATGCCGCACATAGGAAAGCTCCTGTGAATATGCTGCGATGGTAGGGCGTGCGATATTTAATTTTCAATCAAGATTTGAAGCCACTTGATTGAATATTTCACCAATCTTTTGAAACGACTGAATATTTCATAAACTCCCGATATATGGAATTATCAACAATCGATGCCATCGACCTGCAGCTGCTCGACCTGCTGCAGCGCGATGCCGCGCAAAGCAACCAGGCGCTGGCGCAACAGGTGCATGTGTCTGCGCCCACATGTCTGCGGCGCATCAAGCGCCTGCACACCGACGGCCTGATCGAGCGCCAGGTGGCCCTGCTGCAGCCCGACCGGCTGGCCGCGCTGCAAGGCCACGGGCTGTCGGCCATTGTGGAAGTGACGCTGGACCGCCAGGGCGCCGAATGGCTGGACGGCTTTGAGGCCCGTGCCGTGGCCGAAGACTGTGTGCAGCAGTGCTGGCGCGTGTCGCCGGGGCCGGATTTCATGCTGGTGGTGCACACCCGCGACATGCCAAGCTATCTGGCACTGTCGCAGCGCCTGTTTACCGACGACGCCAATGTGCGCAACGTGAAAGCCTTTTTTGCCACCCGTCGCGCAAAATTTGAAACAAAAGTGCCACTAGCCCTTTCGTAGCAAGCGGCAACAGCTATGTTTTTCATAGCGTTTTAATCCATCCATCTGCACTCCGTACGGGGCGGGTTGCCGTGGTGGCAGGCTGCGGCATACAGTCAGCCCCAACAGCTGCCCCGCGCTGCCCACCGCGAAGGAAACGCCGCATGGAATTCAAGGACTACTACCAGGTGCTGGGTGTCAGCAAAACGGCCACCGCCGATGACATCAAGAAGGCCTACCGCAAGCTGGCGCGCAAATACCACCCCGACGTGAGCAAGGAAGCCGATGCCATGGCGCGCATGGCCGAGATCAACGAGGCCAACGCCGTGCTCTCCGACCCCGAAAAGCGCGAGGCTTACGACGCCCTGGGCCGCCAGGCACCACACCGCCCGGGGCAGGACTTTCGCCCCCCGCCCAACTGGGACGCGGGCTTCGAGTTCTCCGACGGGGCCGGCGCAGCCGGTGGAACCGACGGCGAATTCAGCGACTTTTTTGAGCAACTGTTTGGCCGCCAGGCGCGCGCGCAGCGTGCGCACCGCGCTACGGGCCAGCACCGCCAGGCGCCACCGGATGCCGAGTGGGGTGGCACACCGCCGCCCACGCGCGGCATCGACCACCACGCCAAGATAGAGCTTGATCTGCTGGACGCCTACCAGGGCGCCGAGCGCACCCTGGCACTGCGCGGTGCCCGGCTGGACGATGCGGGGCATATGGTGCACGAACAACGCAGCCTGCAGGTCAAGATCCCCAAGGGCGTGCGCGAAGGCCAGCTCATCCGCCTGTCGGGCCAGGGCAGCCCGGGCACGGGCGGCGCCCCTGCGGGCGACTTGTTTCTGGAGGTGCAATTCAAGCCCGACGCCCGTTGGCGCGCCATCGACCGCGATGTGTACCAACCCGTGGCCGTGGCCCCGTGGGAGGCCGAGCTGGGCGCCGTCGTCGAGGTGCAGACCCCGGCAGGCGCCTTGGAGGTGACCGTGCCTGCGCACTGGAAAACCGCACGCAAGCTGCGCCTGAAGGGCCGGGGCATTCCGGCCGCCACGCCCGGGGATCTGTATCTGGAACTGACGGTTGCCCTGCCCCCGGCCCACACCGATGCCGAACGCGCTGCCTACACCGCGCTGGCCCATGCCTTCCCCCGCTTCAACCCCCGCGCCACCCCGGGAGCCTGACCATGACATCTGCCCACAACACCCCCACCGTGCAGCCGGGCGAGCTGCTGGACGACTCGGCCCTGCTCTCCCTGGAAGACCTGGCCCGCACCTGCCACATGGCGCCGGGCTGGGTGAGCGAACGGCTGGAGGCCGGCCTGCTGCAGGCCGACAGCCCGGACGGCCACTGGCGCTTTGTCAGCGCCACCGTGGTGCGCGCACGCCGGCTGGCCCAGCTGGAAACCACCTTCGACGCCGATCCCCATCTTGCAGCCCTCACGGCCGACCTGATGGAGGAAGTGGCACATCTGCGCCAACGCCTGCAGCACCTGGAGGCCGCCACGGGCCCTGGACCACAACCCAGGTGACCTGCGTGGTGACCCGTGTCGTGACATCACCGTGCCATTTTTCGCTGGCGCTGGCGGGAGGCAACCTGTAGGATTTCGTAACAACTCCCTGTCTGCCGGGCTCCCGGCACACCATGCCCCAGTGGCGCCCGACTCACCCATTGACGATGCCCAATCCCAAGCGCCAACTCTCCCGCCGCGTCTATCCCTTGCGCGCGCTGGGCATGGGGCTTGCGGGCCTGGTGGTGGGCGTGGTGCTGTGGGAGCGCAATCCTGCCTGGCGGCTTGGCTGTGCATGGCTGCGATCTCTTTCGTGTGGCCCCATGTGGCCCACCTGCTGAGCCGCCGCAGCGCTGACCCCTACCGCGCCGAAATACGCAACCTGCTGGTGGATTCGGCGCTGGCAGTGGTCCTGGTGACCCTGATGCACTTCAACTTGCTGCCCAGCGTATTGCTGGTCACTCTGACCATGGTGGACAAGATCACCACCGGCATCCGGGGCCTGTGGGCCCGCTCGCTGCCGGGCATGGCGGGGGCTGCAGTGGCCGGTGCGGCGTTCAACGGCTTTCAGTGGGCGCCAGAAACATCCATGCCGGTGATTCTGGCGTGCCTGCCCGTGATGGTGCTGCACACCCTGTCGGTCAGCTTGGTGAGCTACCGCCTGATCCGCAGGGTGTCACGCCAAAACCAGCTGCTCGACGAATTGCGGCGCATCGACGCCCTCACGGGCCTGTATGACCGCGGCCACTGGCAGGAGCAGGCCGAAGCCACGCTGCGCCGCCACCACGCCACCGATGAACCGGCCTGCCTTGTGATGATGGACATCGACCATTTCAAGCAGATCAACGACCAGCATGGCCACACCGTGGGCGACGAGGTGCTGCGCGCGCTGGCGCGCATCGTGCTCAGCAATGTGCGCGCCACCGACTGCGCGGGCCGCTACGGCGGCGATGAGTTCGCCATCGTGCTGCGCGGCATGCACCTGGACGGCGCCACGGCGGTGGCCCATCGCATCCGCGAACAGGTGCAAGCCCTGCAGTTGCACGACATGCCCGGCCTGCAGTTCACCACCAGCATGGGCGTGGCAACGGCCGACCACCGCCACAGCAGCCTGCGCGCATGGACCAACGCCGCCGATGCCGAGCTTTACCAGGCCAAGGCTGCGGGGCGCAACCGTGTATCGGCCAGTTCCATGCCAGACATGGCGCCGGTGGTGTAGCCGCTTCGTCTTGCTGATTCGGCGCCAGCGCCCGGCGCAGGGTGGGGCCGCCAATACGGGTCAATACCCACCAGGTGCCTGCCTGCGCAGGGCGGCGGGCAAAAGCGGCGAAAAAGCGGCAGCCATCAGGCGGCGTGGGCTGGCCACTCCACCCGCACCGTGCAGCCAGCGCCCGGCACGGCGGTGGCCGTGATGGCGCCGCCATGGCGTTGCGCAATGGCGCGGCACAGCGCCAGCCCTGTGCCCACGCCTTCAAACTCGCTTTCGCGGTGCAGGCGCTGGAACACACCAAACAATGTGCCGGCGCGTGCGGGGTCAAACCCCACGCCGTTGTCCTGCACGGTAAAGGCCACATGGCCAGCCGGTGCGACAACAGCCTGCACGGCAATGCAGGGCTGCGCTGCCTGGCGCGTGAACTTGAGGGCGTTGCCCAACAGCTGCACCAGCAGCTCCTGCAGCAAGGCCGGGTCGGCCTGCAGCGTGGGCAGATCCAACGCAATGCGCCACTCCACCGCCCGCCCGGCCTCGACAGCGGCAAGTGAGGCACGCGCCTGAACGATGGCATCTGCCAGCAAGACGGGCTGCAAGCGCAGCGGCGCCCGGCCCGCGCGCACCAGAGCCAGCAGGCCGTCGATCATGAGGCCCATGCGTTTGGCGGACTGGTCCATGGTGGCCAGAAAACCCAGCGCCTCCTGCACCTCGGGACCCTGCGCCACCTCGGGCGGCAAGTCGCCCAGCACCTCGCGCACCAGCGTGCCGTACGAGGTGACATGCCGCAGCGGCGCGCGCAGGTCGTGCGAAACCGCGCGCAAGAACTCTTCTTGCGCAGCGGCCATGTCGGCCACCTGCTGCTGGCTGCGGGCCAGCTCGGCGCGCAGCTCCTGCAGCTGGTGTTCGACGATGGCGTCGGGTTGCGTCATGGCTTGGGCATCTTGGCGGGGCGCTGCCAGTTTTCTTTGGTGATCTGCTTGCCCCGCGCCACGCCCAGCGCACCCGCAGGCACATCCTTGGTGATGGTGGAGCCGCCGCCCACGGTGGCCCCCGCGCCAATGGTCACAGGCGCCACCAGCACGCAGTTGCTGCCGATGTGCACGTCGGCCTCGATCATGGTGCGGTGCTTGTTGGCGCCGTCGTAGTTGGCAGTGATGCTGCCAGCACCGTAATTCACGCGCTCGCCCACGGTGGCGTCACCCAGGTAGGCGAGGTGGTTGGCCTTGGCGCCGTCGGCCAGGGTGCTGTTCTTCACTTCCACAAAGTTGCCGATGTGCACCTCGCGGCCCAGTTGCGCGCCGGGGCGCAGGCGGGCAAAGGGGCCAATCAATGCGCCCTCGCCCACCGTGGCACCGAGCTTCTCGCCGTCGATGTGGGTGTAGGGGTGGATGACGGCGCCCGCAGCGATGCGCGCGTTGGCAATGCAGCAGTTCGCGCCGATGCTCACGCCCTCGCCCAGCTCCACACGGCCGGTAAAGACGCAGTTCACATCCAGCTCCACGTCCTGCCCGCAGACCAGTGCGCCGCGCACGCCGGTGCGGGCATCGTCGCGCAGGTCAAACCGTGCGGGGTCGGCCAGGCGCACGCCTTGCTCCATCAAGGCCCGCGCGGTGCGCAGCTGGTGCGCGCGTTCCAGTTCGGCCAGTTGCAGCGGGCTGTTCACGCCCGCCACCTGCAGCGCATCGGTGATGCGGTGGGCCGCCACGGGCACGCCGTCGGCGACGGCCATGGCAACAATGTCGGTGAGGTAGTACTCGCCCTGGGCGTTGTGGTTGGTCAGCCGTGCCAGCCAGCCACGCAGCAGGCGCGCGGGCACGGCCATGATGCCGCTGTAGACCTCGGTGATGGCACGCTGGGCGTCGGTGGCGTCTTTGTGCTCCACGATACCTTGCACCGCGCCTTCGGCATTGCGCACGATGCGGCCATAGCCCGTGGGGTCGGGCAGGGTCACTGTGAGCAGCGCCAGCTGCCCGCCGGCGCTGGCAGCCACCAGCGCGCGCAGCGTATCGGCCTGGGTCAGCGGCACATCGCCCGACAGCACCACCACTGTGCCGTCATCGCGCAGGTGGGGCACGGCCTGCTGCACGGCGTGGCCGGTGCCCAGCTGGGGCTCCTGGCGCACGAACTTCAAGTCAAATGTGCCTGTAGCACTTGCTGCACCTGCGGTAGCCGCTTCTACTTCTGTAGCGCCGTGGCCGGTGATGACGATGGCGCTGCGCGCCTGCAGGTGCGCGGCCTGGTCCAGCACATGGTGCAGCAGCGGGCGCCCGGCCAGGCGCTGCAGCACTTTGGGGATGCGGCTTTTCATGCGCGTGCCCTTGCCGGCCGCCATGATGAGAATGTCGAGTGAGGTCATGAAAAAGAAGTGTTGTGTGCACAGCAGGCACCCGCCGCGCGGGCATGGCACGAATTATCGTGCGGCACACTGCAATGCACCAAACGCTATAAATACAATAGCTACTAGCGCTTATCCATTAAGCGCTAGAGGCCATTTTGACCATATTTTTAGCAACGCAGGCGGTGCCTACAGCAACGGCATCAGCCGCGGCGGGGTGTCGTAATACTCGGCGATGCGCGCCAGGGCCCGCGTGTTCAGCAGGCGCAGCCGCCCGTTCTTGATCTCGTGCAGGCCCAGCCTCGACAAGCCGCGCAGCGTGCGGTTGGTGTGCACCAGCGACAACCCCAGTGCATCGGCGATGTGCTGCTGGTTGAGCGGAAACGCCACCGTGCCGTCCTCGACCAGCCCGATGCGGTCGAGCCGCCGGTACAGGTGCATGATCAGCATCGCCACGCGCTCGGTGGCGTTGCGGCGGCCGGCGGTCAGCAGGTTGTCGTCCACATGGCCTTCTTCGTGCGCCGACAGCCAGGTGATGTCGTAACCCAGGCGCGGATGTTCGCGAAACAGGGCCCACAGGCTGTCGTTCTGGAACACGCACAAAGAGCAATCGGTGAGTGCCTCGATGCCATGTGCGGACACATCGCCAAACTCTTGCTGCAGACCCACCAGGTCGCCGGGCAGCAAGAAATTGAGGATCTGGCGGCGCCCGTCGCTCATGGTCTTGTAGCGAAATGCCCAGCCCGAATACAGCGTGAACAGCTTGGCGTTGGTCTGGTTCTCACGCACCAGCGCGCCGCCCGCGGCCACCGCCAGGCTGTCGGTACGAAAGCCCTCAATGAAATTAAGCACCTCGGGCTTTACCGCCGTAAATGCGCCGGTCTTGCGCAAGCGGCATTCGCGGCATGTGGGGGGGCACGCGTGGGGCGGCAAGGTGGCAATCATGGTGCGGCGATTCTAGGTGGGGGAAGGCAACCCACCCGAGACTACGCGCCCCGCAGCGCAGCGGGCACGCAACGCCCGCCCCGACTGTGTCTTTTGACATTGCGCGGCTATCGCCCCCCTCCTACATTCAGTCGCACTTATGACCCATTGCGCCGCCCTCTACGAAGTGCTCTACGTGAGCACCCTCGCCCCCCTTCACCCCCCGACAGTGGTGGCCGAGATTGCCGCAAGGGCGCGCCATGTCAACGCCGAACTCGATGTCACGGGTCTGCTGATTTTTGACGGCCAGCGCTTTTGCCAACAGCTCGAAGGCCCGCAAAAGTCCGTGCTCAAACTCATCGAGCGCATCCGCAACGACCCGCGCCACATCAACGTGGAGGTGCTGCACCATGGCCCGCTGGCGGGGCGGCGGTTTCAGCAGTTCACCCTGGCGTTCAGCACCGTGGAGGACGTGGACGCCCTGGCCCGCATGGAGCAACTGGACGGAGAAGCCGCACTGGCCGCGTTTGAGGCCGTGCGCGGAGATGCCCTGCGCTAAGGCAATGCGGATTCAGACCGTGCGGAACAACTAACCCGCTGGCGCCGGGGCATTGCCCGGTAAAGCGCAAACCGGGCCAGGCCCGCGGCACACCGCCCGCCAGCGTGCACGACCTCTGCAACGGCCGTGCCCAGGGCCCGCCCAAGCTGCCCCAAGGCTTGCCCCAGGTCGCGCAGCGGTTGCGCCACGCCATGCTCCCAGTCACGGGCGTCGGCGCTGGCGGCACGCAGTGTGGCGGGGGCGGTCACGCCCTCCCAACGCACTTCCACCGCTTCGGCACAGCCGGGCGGGCTCCAGGCTTCCATCACGACATGCTGGCCGGCAGCGACGGCCAGGCACTCGCCCGCCTGCAGCACATGATCAGCCCCGGCCCCCGGCAGGTCGCCCCAACACCCACGCAGGGTGAGCCAGGCGCGCCCCCGGGCCACCCGCAGTACACCGGGGGTTTGCAGGCGCAGCGACAGCGCACGGCCTGGGGCCAGTTGCCAGCAACCGGCCGCGCTGCGGCCCACCCTGTTGGTCCGAGCGGATTGTTGCAATTCCAGACATGAAAGGGATGACATGGCGGCCTCCTTGGCACGAAAAATAGGCTTTAAAGACAACGCATGGTGCGCCGACCACTGCCCACAGTCCAATGAAAACGCGGTACGCTATTCATTCCACCAACGCATGAATCATCGTTCCCATGGCCACTGCCGAATACGCCCCCGCCGTGCTGCGCACCCGCCCCGTGGCCACCGGCCACTGGCGCGCCTTTCTGGCCGTGGCACGGCACCTGAACTTCCGCGCCGCAGCCGATGAGCTGGCGCTCACGCAGTCGGCCGTGAGCCGCCAGATCCAGGCGCTGGAAGAAGAAGTGGGTGTGGCACTGTTCCTGCGCCATACGCGGGCCGTGGAGCTGACCAGCGCCGGTGCGCAGCTGCAGCGGGCCGTGGCCCCGGCACTTGAGCGCATGGACGCCGCCGTGCGCCAGGTGCGCCAGACGGCGGGGCGCCGCAGCGTGGCCATCACCACCTGGGCCAGCTTTGCATCCATGTGGCTGATTCCGCGCATGGAAGAGTTCCAGCGCGACAACCCGGGCATCGACATCCGCATTGATGCCAGCGACGTGCCGGTGGACCTGGAAACCTCGGATGTGGACCTGGCCCTGCGCTACACCCTGCCAGGCCCGGGCACCCAGGGCGGGCTGCGCCTGTTTGGCGAGCAACTGGCGGTGGTGGCGAGCCCCTGGCTGCTCAAAAGTGGCAAGCCCCTGCGCACCCCGGCCGATGTAGCCCAGTTCACCCTGATCGAGGCGGGCGACGCGCACCGCAGCCAGCACCTGGAGTGGCTCAGCTGGCGCCGCTGGTTTGAAGCGTGCCACCTGACCCGGCTGCAGCCCGAGCGCTGGCTGTATTTCAACTACGCCCACCAGATCGTGCAGGCCGCCCTGGCCGGCCAAGGCCTGGCGCTGGCACGCATGCCGCTGATTGCCGACGCACTGGCCGCTGGAGACCTTGTGGAGGTGCTGCCCGGCCACCGCATCGACTCCCCGCTGGCCTATTGGCTGATGGTGGGGCCGCGCAGCGCACAACGGCCGGAAATCAAGGCGTTCTGTGCCTGGCTGCAGGTACAGGCCGAGGCCACCCGCCAGGCCATTGGCGATGTGCCCGATCCGGATCTGAATGACAACCTGGATTGAGCAGGGGCCGGCGCGTCCGACTCACCTCGATTGCTTTTATTTTGATAGCTACCAGCGCCTTATCCATAAGCGCTAGCAGCCAATTTAATCAAAAAATCAGGCCAGGTTCACGCGTGCAAACTTGCGCTTGCCCACCTGCACCACATAAGTGCCCGCGTCGAGTTTGAGGCCCCTGTCGCTGACCACGCCACCATCCACACGCACGCCGCCGCCGTCGATCAGGCGGTTGGCCTCGCTGGTAGACGGCGCCAGGTTGGCCTGCTTGAGCAAGGCACCAATGCCCAGCGGCGCACCCGTCAGGGCCACCTCGGGAATCTCGTCGGGCACGCCGCCCTTGCTGCGGTTGATGAAATCCTGCTCGGCCGCCTCGGCCGCAGCCGCGCTGTGAAAACGCGCGGTGATTTCCTTGGCCAGCGCCACCTTGGCATCCTTGGGGTTGCGGCCACCCGCGATCTCGGCCCTGAGCGCGGCGATCTCGGCCAGGCTCTTGAACGACAGCAGCGTGTACCAGTCCCACATCAGCGTGTCACTGATGGAGAGCACCTTGGCAAACATGGTGTTGGCGTCTTCGGTGATGCCGATGTAGTTGTTCTTCGACTTGGACATCTTGTCGATGCCGTCCAGGCCGACCAGCAGCGGCATGGTGAGCACGCACTGCGGCTCCTGGCCATATTCCTGCTGCAAATGGCGGCCCATGAGCAAATTGAACTTCTGGTCGGTGCCACCGAGTTCCAGATCGCTTTTCAGGGCCACCGAGTCGTACCCCTGCATCAGCGGGTAGAGAAACTCGTGCACCGCAATCGGATTGCCCGCCTTGAAACGGTCGTGAAAATCGTTGCGTTCCATCATGCGCGCCACCGTGAACCTGGCGGCCAGCTGGATCATGCCCGTGGCGCCCAGCGGCTCGCTCCACTCGCTGTTGTAACGAATCTCGGTGCGCGCCGGGTCCAGCACCATGCTGGCCTGGCGGTAGTAGGTCTCGGCGTTGAACTTGATCTGCTCAGGCGTGAGCGGCGGGCGCGTGCTGTTACGCCCCGACGGGTCGCCGATCAGGCTGGTGAAGTCCCCGATCAGGAAAATCACCTGGTGGCCCAGATCTTGCAATTGGCGCATCTTGTTCAGCACCACCGTGTGGCCGATGTGAATGTCTGGAGCCGTGGGGTCCAGCCCCAGCTTGATGCGCAGGGGTTGGCCGGTGGCTTCGGAGCGTGCCAGTTTCTTGATCCACTCGTCCTGCGGCAGCAACTCTTCCACGCCGCGCAACGAGATTTCGAGGGCCCGGCCTACACCATCGGATACCGGGTTTTTTGTAACAGAAGATTGATTCATAAGGGTTTTATGGGATGTCCAGACAGCATGCGCCGCTATACTTCAGCCCACACTTGCAGAGGCGGATTCTAGTGGTCTCGCCGTTTCGACACCTTGGTAACCCTGTCGAACGCCTGCAGCCTGACAGCTTGTACCCCCGGTTTTACCCCGCGTTGCAGCGGGACACATCACTAGGCGTACCTTCACCCTTGGGAACAGACCTTTGATCAACGGCTTCACCACCGCCAGCCTGGCTTTGCTAGACCAGCTGACTCACAGTGTCCAGAAACACCCCAAACGTATCACTGCCGCCGTGGCGGCCCTGCTGCTGACTGGCGGCGGCGGCGCCTTTGCCGTGGCATCGTTGGCACCCGATGCTTCGGACCTGCCGGTACGCCAGATCAGCTACGCCGTGGAATCACTGGCGGAAAGCCCGGCGCTGGCCGCCCTGGAAGCGCCCGGTTTCTCGCTGTACCGCTCCGAGCAGACCCGCAGCAGCGACACCGCGGAATCGTTGCTGCAGCGCATGGGCGTGGCCGACCCTGCCGCCGCTGCCTTTCTGCGCAGCGATGCATCGGTTCGCCAGAACCTGCTGGGCCGTGCGGGCCGCTCGGTCTCAGCCGAAACCACTGACGACCACCGTCTGCTGCGCCTGACGGCCCGCTGGGCCCCGGACGACAGCGGCACTTTCCGCCGCCTGGTGGTGGAGCGCACTGGCGAAAAGTTTTCCTCGCGCATCGAAACCGCCCCCCTCACCACCGGCAGCCGCTTGGCGGGCGGGGTGATCAGCAGCTCGCTGTTTGCCGCCACCGAAGCGTCCAGCATTCCCGATTCAGTGGCCGTGCAGATTGCAGAGCTGTTCTCGGGCAGCATCGACTTCCACCGCTCCCTGCGCAAGTCCGACCGTTTTTCGGTGGTCGATGAAACCGTGGATGCCGACGGCGAACCCCTGCGCAGCGGCCGCGTGCTGAGCGCAGAATTCCACAACAACGGCAAGACCCATCAGGCAATGTGGTTCCAGGACCCCGGCACTAGCAAGGGAACCTACTACACCCTCGACGGCGAAAGCATGCGCCGCGCCTACCTCACATCGCCGGTGGAGTTCTCGCGCGTGAGCAGCAGCTTCAAGATGCGCTTTCACCCCATCCTGCAAAAATGGCGCGCCCATCTGGGCACCGACTATGCCGCCCCCACCGGAACCACCGTGCGCACGGTGGGTGACGGCGTCGTCGAATTTGCCGGGGTGCAGAACGGCTTCGGCAATGTGATCTTCGTGAAGCACCGCAACCAGCACCAGACCGTGTACGCACACCTGAGCCGCATGGATGTGAAAAAAGGCCAAACCGTCGAACAGGGCCAGACCATCGGTGCCGTGGGCGCCACGGGCTGGGCCACGGGCCCACACCTGCATTTCGAGTTCCGCGTGAACGGGGAGCATCAGGACCCCCAGACCATCGCCCAGCAAAGCGAAGCCGCCGCCCCGGTGTCGGCTGCCGCGCGGCCCGCCTTCGATCGCCTGGCCGCCAACATGCGCGTGCAACTGTCGGCTGCCGCGCTGGTGCTGCAGGCCAGCGCAGAATAAGCCGCTGCCGCACCTGGCACGCAGCGCTGGTGCGATAGGCCATCGGACATGCGCGGCTTGTACATTGGCCTCATGTCGGGCACATCGCTCGACGGGGTGGATGGTGTTCTGGCCGATTTTTCACACGAAAAAATGGCCATCATTGGCCATGCATCAGCGCCTTTAGCTCCTGATTTACGAGCAGAAATGCTCGCACTCAACACCCCCGGACCCAATGAACTGCACCGCGCAGCCCTCGCGGGCAATGCGCTGGCCCGGTCTTATGCCGAAGTCGTGCGTACCTTGCTCCAATGCAGCGGTGTTTCTGCCAGCGCCGTGCAGGCCATTGGCGCCCATGGTCAAACCGTGCGCCATCGGCCCCAGGAGTTCGACGGCACGGGTTACACCCTGCAACTGAACAACCCGTCCTTGCTGGCCGAGCACACCGCCATTGCCGTGGTGGCCGACTTTCGCAGCCGCGATGTGGCCGCCGGCGGTCAGGGCGCACCGCTGGTGCCCGCTTTCCACCAAGGGGTGTTTGGCCGTGCGGGTGAGACGGTGCTGGTGCTCAATATTGGCGGCATCTCCAACCTCAGCGTGCTGGGAGCCGACGGCAGCGTGCAGGGCTTTGACTGTGGCCCCGGCAATGCGCTCATGGACCACTGGTGCCAGTTGCATACCGGCCAGGCGTATGACCGCGGCGGTACCTGGGCCGCCCAGGGCCAGGTCCTTCCCAACCTGCTTGCCACACTGATGCAAGAGCCTTTTTTGCACCAGCCGCCACCCAAAAGCACCGGACGCGACCTTTTCAACCCGGCGTGGCTGGCAGCGGCGCTGGCCGGGTTTCCCATGGCACGGCCCGTTGACGTGCAGGCAACATTAACCGAATTGACCGCTAGCGCTTGTGCAGAAAGCGCTAGCAGCTATGGAAAAAATAGCAAAATACTGGCGGTGTGCGGTGGTGGCGCCTTGAACACGCACCTGATGCAGCGCCTTCAGGCGCTGTTGCCAGGTGTCTCGGTGGTGCCGACCGATGACCTGGGCCTGCCGGCAATGCAAGTGGAGGCTGCTGCCTTTGCCTGGTTGGCTCGCCAGACGCTGCTGGGCCAAACCGGCAACCTCCAAAGCGTCACGGGCGCAAAAGGCGCCCGTGTTCTAGGGGCCGTCTACCCGGCCTGAGGTATCTGCCCGCCCGAGTGGTCAGGCCGAGAAGCTGGAACCGCAGCCGCAAGTGCTGGCAGCGTTGGGGTTCTTGATCACAAATTGGGCGCCCTGCAGGTCTTCCTTGTAGTCAATTTCGGCGCCCAGCAGGTACTGGTAGCTCATGGCGTCGATCAACAGGGAGACACCGTTCTTGGTCATGGTGGTGTCGTCTTCGTTCGTGATTTCGTCGAAGGTGAAGCCATACTGGAAACCCGAGCATCCGCCACCCTGGACAAACACGCGCAGCTTCAGATCGGGGTTGCCTTCTTCGGCGATCAGGTCTGCCACCTTGGCCGCAGCACTGTCGGTGAACAGAATGGGGGTGGGCATTTCGGTCTGGATGTTTTCTGCAACTGCACTCATGGGGTACTCCAATTCAGGATTTGCCGTGAATGCTACTGCAATCCAGTCGGGAATTCAGGCGACCGGCTTTTGACGCCAGTTTCAGTGGGGGCATTGCACCCAACAGCTCGCTGTGCGGCTTGCACACGCACACGCGCCAGACGGACGGACCAACAAAAAACCGCCCGTAGGCGGTTGTTTTGGCTGCCCACCACCGCAAGGATGATGGGCATGAAGCGCGGCCAAAGACAGCGCTTGCGCAGAGGCGAAACTTAACGCTTCGAGAACTGCTTGGCGCGGCGTGCAGAGTGCAGACCGACCTTTTTACGTTCCACTTCACGAGCGTCACGCGTCACGAAGCCGGCTTGGCTCAGGACGGACTTGAGCGTCGCGTCGTAGTCGATCAGGGCGCGGGTGATGCCGTGGCGGGCTGCACCTGCCTGGCCGGATTCACCACCACCGTGCACGTTGATCATCACGTCGAAGGTTTCGGCGTGGTTGGTCAGCATGAGCGGTTGCTTGGCAATCATGATCGAGGTTTCGCGGCCGAAGTAGGACTGGATGTCCTTGCCGTTCACCGTGATCTTGCCGGAGCCTTTTTTCAGAAACACACGTGCGACGCTTGATTTGCGACGGCCGGTGCCTTTATTCCCTTCACCAATCATGTCAGCTCCTTAAATGTCCAGCACTTTAGGCTGTTGTGCGGTGTGGGGGTGTTCTGCACCGCCGTACACCTTGAGCTTTTTGATCATGGCGTATC
>JACCEE010897109.1_pt1 | contig 17264 bp, 13 predicted proteins | sample 7449931 | NCBI WGS metagenome assembly JACCEE01 (sample SAMN15323457, study PRJNA562643) | freshwater metagenome | isolation source: river surface water | place: USA:Blue River Watershed | collected 2017-08-19 | reverse complement strand
TCCAATCCATTTTATCCGCTAAAAGGACTAACTCATGACTCATATCAATAAAGTCAACCAACGAGGGTTGAAATAAATTTCTTTGATGTCTGTCTGCCAATTTTCCAATCATTTTGCAAGCTTTTATACTGCAAATATACAATTTTTTGTAATATAAAACTACATTTATTGCACTTAAAATATTAACATTCAATCGTTTATATCCTTTTTAAGGATCGACTAATTAAAAAAATAGATTGAATTTTGATCTGTAAAGACCATTTTTGGAAGAAATTGCCTCAAATTTCTCCATTCACACGTCACTTAACATTTGCCTTTTGCCCTTAGCCTTTCGCCTCATAGAACACTGATGACACTGATGAGCACAGATAAATGTAACCATTCTGTGTTTTGTATTTCATTTTTTTTAGACCGACAACACAGAGTTTCATAGAGTTTAACGATGTATCACAGTGTTGGTTTTCCTGAATTTGAATAATTTAAACACTGTGAAACTCCTTTTTACACCATGGAACAGTGTGATCCTAAAAATAGATTTAATTTCACATATCATAACAGAAAATGTATGATAATGATAAAAAGCACCTATTATTAAAACAAATATCACATTATTAATTAGCACATTAGCACATTAGCATATTAGCACATTAGCATATTAGCACATTACTTCTTTCCATTAATATACTCCGTATTCCTACTTCCAAAATTCAGATCGTACCGAGCAGAAATGAAGAGGGTTGGTTGGTATCCAAAACCATAAGATTCACTAACACTTAAAACGCCAAAATTATTACCTTCGTTTTTAATTGGAAAGAGATTTCTTAATAGGTTTCTTACCCCGAAACCAAGTTGGAGTTTGTCTTTTAAAAATCTGTAATTTACAGAAAGAGAAAGATTTACATATCCATTGGAATATCCTGTTTCATCATACTCCTTTCCAAAATAGTAAATGGTACTTTGAGCAGTGAATTTCTTAATTCTATAGTTCATAGAAGCATAGATGTAATAATTAAAATGAAATTCATTGGGAGTTGTATAGGGCATATTTAGCTCTAATGCAATCAATTTAAACTTATCAATATTAAATTTTTGGAAATAAAAACTGGAGAAAATGGATGCACTGAATTTTTTAATCATAAACCATAATGAAAAATTTGCCCCAATTTTATTTATTTCTGCAATGTTATACCATTTATGTAATGAAATCAACTCTGTTACCTGTGATGAAACAGGTCTGTTAAAATTGTTGGAGTAGGAATAAAAAAGGTCAACAGCTCCATTCCAATAACTTTTAGAAAGAGAATAACCAAAATAGAGGGAATAGTATTTGGGTGGTTTTAAATTACTATTTCCAGTTGACCAAGAATAATTTTCTTTATAAACGAAGTCAAGTAAATTATGAAAATACAAATAATCACTGGTTACAGCTCCACTTAGCTTAAGTTCTTGTTCATTATCAAATGTATATGCCATGACAAAAGAAGGTAAAAACTTAAAATAGTTTTTATTTAGTAAATGAATAGAATCAGTTCCAACTTCATCAACTCTTCTGTAAGATCCTTTAAAATTTTGATCTTCCAAATTTATTCCAAAATCCCATTTCCATTTTTTATATTTTGTTCCTAAGCGGATAGATAATGTTTGATTGATCTCAAAATATTGATCATCTTTATTCCACATTGGTTTTAAAATATTGTTTTCAAATACCCTGATTTGTGATTTTTGATGAAATTGATTCTCAAATGCATAGTATATATTGAATCGCGTTTTTTTGGACAGAGGTTTATTATAAAAGAAATCAAAAAATAGATTTTGGGGATAATCTTTTTGAGAAAAACCATTCAGATATGATGCGCTATCAATTAATTCCGAACTTATATACTCAATTTGCTGAATTGTTTTATACATGCTTTTACCACCATAAAGTGCATAATAGAGATTCGCTTCCATATATTGGTCATTTGTATCAATTTGATGCCAATAATTGATTCCCATAGATCCGGATAGATCACTCCATTCTGAACTAGAATTTTTAATGATGGAATTGGTTATTGTATTTATTAATTCATTGGTTTGAATAAATTCATCATGTGAAGTGGAATGATCTTTTGCTTAGTAAACCCCCATACTGAATGTAAACTTTGTCGCATCATTTGGTTGATAAAGATACCCTAAACATTCAGAAATGCTATAATAAGATTTATCATAAAAGGATTTATTCAATTCCGAAATCGAATCCGAAATTATGGGATTATTAAAAAAAGTTGAAATTGAGCTATACCCATTTTGATTGTTATTGGTGTTCAAATTGGTGTTGCTCACAAAAATATTATTTTTCTTTTTGAAATTAAGATTTACTAAATTCGAGGATTGATCCACATTTTTAAAAGATATGGTAGCAGGTTTGGTGGATAAAACGCCGCTAAAACCATCATCGGTAATTTTTTTCAGTTTAATATTGATGATTCCACCATTTCCGGAGCCTCCTCTTCTCATCGAAGCATCAATCAACTCCACTTTTTCAACCCGATCTACAGGAATGGCCAAAAGATTAGGATAAAGCAGTTGAGAAGGGGTATTATCAACATAAATTGCCGGAGAAACCCCTTTAAAAATGATCGTGTTGTCCTCCTCTACTGTGACACCGGGTAATGTTCTTAAAAGATCGTAAATAGTGAGGGAAGCTGCCGTTGTTGTTTCATCAATCCGATACACCGTTTTATCAAATTTCCGCTCCACCCGGGCAGCTGTTCCATTAATTTCTAAAGGAGCCAACATTTTGGTTTTGGGGGTCAATAATAGAGTACCTAAATCAATTCTTTTTTTATCAGATTTTTTAATTGATTTAATAGAGGTTTGATAACCAAGGAAACTAATTTTCAATGTAACTGTTTGTGATAGTGGAATAGGTAGTTTAAATCGACCTTTTTCGTCAGATATGGTACCGGCAATAGCGGAGTCTTGTTCATTAATGGCAATGATGGATGCATAAGAGATCGTTTCTTTGGATAAGGAGTCTTTGACAACTCCCACAAATTCAATAGTTTGTGCAGACAAAAATGTAGTAAGCCACAATAGAGACAGAATAAGGATTGATTTTTTCATGGGGTTTATATTATGTGTGTTTATTTTGCAAATATAAAAAATAAACAATTACAAAACAAATAAAAATATGCCCTTCGCCCTTCGCCTTTCACCTAATAGAACACAGATGACACAGATGGAACGGATGACCACAGATTAATTGAAAAAGAAATCTATGCATTTTCTTTTAGCTAAAAATGGTAAATGATAGCGAATCGGTTAATAGATTGATAAGAGTTTACTGGTGCATAACTAGTTGAAATTCTTAATTTTGTTGAGTATTCCCAACTCAATTTTCCAGTAAAAATACCATAATTTTCAAAAAATATTCCATTCATTCCAATCCCAATTGTTGGATTATTTATTGATTCAAAATAATCTAGTGAACCTTTTAGTTTTGAGAAACCGTATATGTAAGATCCCTCAATAAAAAACCTTGACCTCCAAAAATAATATCTTAGAGCTAAGGAAGCATGAATCATATTTACTGTGATTCTTTTATTTTCACCTGTAATAGCAAAATCATTTTCATAAAAAACAGAACCTGAAATGGAGAAGTTTTTAAATAAAAAATAGGAATACGAAGGACAGATATTATATCCAATATAACCATAATTAACATAAAACATTTCAACAATTGGGAAACAAGTTATTCCTAAAGAGGAGCTTCCTTTAGCGTAGTGAATCGGGTTATTCCGTTGACAGAAAATAAGATTACTGATTCCAAAAAACAGGATAATAAAAAGTATTTTTTTCATAATTACAAATGATATATTAAACCTATTTTAATATTGAATAAAAAAGAAAAATCAGCTTTTTCAATTTTCTTAAGATTGCAAATTCTATGAAAATAAACCTGAAATCCAAGATGATTATTTAAAAATCCTAAATTTTTCTTAAAAACATGCTGATAGGAAAGACCATAGTTAATTCCATTGACTATTCCCTTTCGAAATTGGGATATTAGATATAATTCTTGTTGAAAGTTACCGTAGAACCATCCTACATCAATTGATATTTTTTTGGACTCCAAAGGAAAATAGGAAATGTAGGGATTAATAAAAATTGCCTTATCTTTTGAAATCAAATGACCTGCCATATAGGAATTAATTTGTTGGTACACCATATTAAAAGTTATGGAAAAGCGATCCAACGGAAAGAAAGTTATTGCGGCTCCAATATCTCCTCCCTTAGGTTTTGATACAGAATCTGTATTAAAATTTCCAAAATAAAACATCATGGATGGATATGCAACAATTGAAAAAGAGAAATCGCCTTTATTGCAAATTTCTTTGGGGTTAGAATTAAAAAGTTGAGCATTTGCACTTATGCAAAATAAGAGAATTGGAATTAAGATAATTTTTTTCATTTATTCTGGATTTAAAATATGGGGTGAAATAATCACCCCATTTGAGTTACTATAATAAACAACAAGATTCAAATCTGTTTCTCCAGTTTCCATAGTCATTGACTGGTCCATTAAACCCTACAAAATAAAATCTAGCTCCCCTAAACCAAGTCTTATCACAAAGTGCAGATATTGCACATAAATATACCCTAGCTGATTCAGTCTTATTATTGAAACTACCAAAAGTTGGATGGAATGTTAGAATTAATTGATAGGTTGCGCCAGATTGAGTCAATCCATCATAAAGAACAGTATATAGATTTTTCCCTTTTGTAACAAAAAGAGCTGCAATAGAATCTTCAACTACTTGATACGATGGAAGAATATTTCCCGTTTGATCATAATAGGCAATTGCACCACTTTTATCTGCATAATCACTCAAAAAATCAATAGCCATATCTCTATCAATGATATCTTTTCCGTGAGGTTGACTATTTGCCCAACTGTAGAAATTTGATTTTGTGGAGAAATTTAAAATTAAATTTTGATTTTGGTCAAAAATTGAGATAAGGTTATCGCCAATTCTATCTAAAGAATCTAAGTTTAGAATTAATTTCCCATCTAAATAATTTGGAACTTGAGATAAATCGATACCTTCAGTTTTGTTTTGAGATACATTATTTTCATTGTTATTAAATAAAGTTTCCTTGTCACAAGATAAGAAAATGAATGTAAGTGAAAGGATTGTGCATATTATACTTATTTTTTTCATATATAATCTATTTTAAAGTGAAAAATTTTAATTATTAATAAATCAGAATTTTTGCGCTTCTGAATTCAAATATAATTGCTATTTTTGTATTCTGAATTGTGCCCACGAATAATTTAATATATTTTCGCCACAAGCTTGGGTGCCGGGAGCAGGGTTTGGTTAATAAGTTTTAGAGGACTGATACCATTCCCTGCGGTGCACCTGATTATCGCCTTCTGTCAACAGCAGCACTTTTTGACAGAGGCTAATTAGCTTAAATTGGTTTTACAGAGAATTAGAATCATAAATTGTTTTTATTAAATTTCAATATTTTTAGAGCATGTTTATGGTGCAAATATAAAAAATAAAATAATACAAAAAAACTATTTTTTACCCCCCCCATTATTAACTTTTATTAAGGAATATTTAACACTTTAGTTAACTGAGCGTCGTAAAAAAGCTCCAAAGTGCAATTTTTAGGGTCGAAAAATAAAGTTTATTTTTTCTGAAGATACTTTTTAAATAAAATAAATGGATTGAATTATGATCTGTAAAGACCATTTTTGGAAGAAATTGCCTCAAATTTCTCCACTCACACATCACTTAACTTTAGCCTTTCGCCCTTTGCTTTTCGCCTCATAGAACACTGATGACACAGATGGAACAGATGAGCACAAATCATCAGTCTGTTGTCATTCGTTAGTAGGTTTTTTTACACAGTGTTTCTAAGTGTTAAACGGTGTATCACAGTGTTTCGAATGCTCGAATGCTCGAATGCTCAATGTGCTCGTAATGCTCAATATTTATTATTCATTATTCATTATTCATTATTCATTATTCATTCACTAATTTGCTCATTTGCTAATTCCTTAGTCTGTAGTCTGTTGTCCGTAGTCTGTAGTCTTAATAATTTATTCCTGCGTCTTATTTCCGTAGGCCAAATCACCGGCGTCGCCTAATCCGGGAACAATGTAAGATTGTGCGGTTAGTTCATCATCAATAGCGCCTACCCAGATTGTACATTTGGTTAAGGGTAAGTGTTTTTGTAAATATTCAATCCCTTGAGTACTGGCAATGGTGCTTACAATATGGGTGTGTTTGGGAGCTCCTCCGGATATCAATTCTTTATAAACAATCAACATTGATTTACCGGTGGCTAACATGGGATCAGTGATAATCAATGTTTTATTTTTTATAATGGGGGATGACATATAGTCCAATTGAATTTCAAAAGTTCCATCCCGATGGTGTTTACGGTAAGCAGATACAAATGCATTCTCAGCCTGATCAAAATAGTTCAGAAATCCTTGATGTAATGGTAACCCGGCCCTCAGAATTGTGGCAATGACAGGTTGTTGCTCTATAAGCGGAATGGGAATTTCCCCTAAAGGAGTTGTGATCTCTTTTTTAACATAAAGCATTTTTTTGCTTATTTCGTAAGCAAAAATCTCTCCCAATCTTTCCATGTTTCTCCGAAATCTCATACTATCTTTTTGTATGTCAACATTTCTGATTTCAGAAATAAATTGATTAAAGAGGGAATTTGCCGATCCTAAATTGATTACAGATATCATATTGAACAATTTTGGTGTAAAAGTACTATTTTTTCCACTTTTTATACCATTTTATGAAAAAATTTGTAAAAAGATCTTTTTTAACTAAAAAAGGACATGTATATGATTGAGCACCAAATCCTGCATAAAATCGCGCAATATCAGGATTGTTGGAGCCATTAAAATCTAAAAGGTATGATGAATTGCAATGGTGTTGAATAAACTGATCTATCAGATAAAACATCGCTCTTTTTTCAGAAAACTGATTATTTCTGCCGGAAAACCAAAACCAAATCCGATCAACATCTACCAAAAAAACTGCACCTGCTAACAAATTTAAATTCTGATCCTTAACGCCATAGTATTCTATTTTTCCGTCATTTTCAGCATTTTTCACCAATTCTCGGAGCACTTGATAATGGTATTCAGGAATATTGTTTTTTAGTTTTTTACCTCTATTTTCCTGAAACAATTGGATGATCGAATCAAGAGATAGATCATGGGTGATTTGTAATTGATGTTTTAAAGCAGTTTTAATGTTTCGTTTGGTATTTTCAGAATATTTTTTTTGAATTTCTGAATAAGGTTGATCTAGTTTTAAGCTAAAAGAGGTGTGATAAATCGGATTTTCTAGTTGGTTTGTGGGATTAAAAATAAGTTCTACTAATTTGAACTGCTTCGGAATGGCATTAAAAAAATCGTTTATTTGAGATTCATGAATGGGTTTTTCTGAAAAAATTCCTAATCTCGAAATAAATGGGGGTGTATAAATGTAGGAGATTCCCCATTTTTTATGATAAGGTAAAGGTAAAACGGATTTATAATCATCTTCAATCAACGCACCCCATTTATGAGAAGCAGAAGATAGAAAGTCGTAACTGGCAAAAATAGTTGGAAACTGGGATTTTAAAATAAGAGCATCCCATTTTTGTTTGTCTATTTGATTGCCGGTTATAAAACGGATCATACTTTTTTAGGTATATAGTTTTTATAGGTTCCGGAAACAATCGATTGGAGCCACTCATTGTTATTCAGATACCAATCCACTGTTTTTTCAAAACCTTCGGTAAACACCACTGTTGGTTCCCATCCCAGTTCATTTTTTAATTTGGAAGCATCAATGGCGTAGCGTAAATCGTGACCAGCTCTATCTGTAACATAGGTGATTAATGAAAGTGAAGCTCCTTCGGGTCTTCCCAATTTACGATCCATAATCTGAATCAACTGTTTGATGAGGTCGATATTTTTCCATTCGTTATTGCCTCCGATATTGTATGTTTTTCCAATATCAGCTTTATGAAAGATAAGGTCAATAGCGAGTGCATGATCTTCCACATACAACCAATCTCTCACGTTAATTCCTTTGCCATAAACGGGTAGGGGAATATTGTTTTTAATATTGTGAATAAAGAGGGGAATCAGTTTTTCAGGAAATTGGTTAGGTCCGTAATTATTAGAGCAGTTAGAGATCACAGTAGGGAGTTTATAAGTGTCGTGGTAGGCTCTCACAAAGTGATCTGATGATGCTTTAGCTGCAGAGTAGGGACTATGCGGATCATAAGGGGTTTCTTCAGAAAAGGAACCTGAATCTGAAAGGGAACCATACACTTCATCGGTAGAGATATGATAGAATTTTTTATCGGTAAAATTCTCTTTCCAGATCACTTTTGCTGCATTCAAAAGATTAACTGTACCCACAATATTAGTATAAATAAATTCCAAAGGATTTTCAATAGATCTGTCCACATGTGATTCTGCAGCCAGATGGATCACTCCATCAAACTGATATTTTTTAAAGAGGTCCAAAATAGTATTTCCATCAACAATATCTGCCTGAATGAAATGGTAATTGGGAGAGGTTTCAATATCTTTTAGATTTTCAAGATTTCCGGCGTAGGTAAGTTTATCCAGATTAAATATTTCGTAATGAGGATATTTGGTAACAAAAAGTCTGACTACATGAGATCCTATAAAACCGGCGCCACCTGTTATGAGTATTTTTTTCATAGTATTCAATTTTTTTTGAAATGGAACGGACAAAGATACAATATATTTTAGTAAAAATAAAAAAAGGCGGAAAAACCGCCTTTTTTGTTTATGAAGAAAGGAAATATTATTCTACAACAAATTTGTGAATTGATTTACCTTTAGAAGTGATTACATTTACCATATAGATACCAGCAGAAAGATCACGAACGGAAGTATTATATGTATAGTTTCCATCAACAGGGATAGATTCAGAAGAGATGGTTCTTCCCATCATATCAACGATTTGGAATGTTACATTTTCATTAAGACTAGAAGTGATAGCGACATTAAGTTGTCCGGAAGTTGGATTTGGATAAACATTGATATTTTCAACACCTGCAATATCATTAACACCTACAATAGCCCAATATTCTAATTTGAAACCAGTTCCTTGTTTCCAATTATCAGAAACAAAGCTTACATAAAAATAGCCTTTATTAAGATTGATAACTCCATTAGGTTTGTTATTCATATCAAATCTTTTTACTAGTTCAGGAAGTGTACCAGGATTAGGGTTTTCATAAGTCCAGATATCCACATAGTCACCTTCAGCTAAATCGAATTTAGTAAATGCCATTGCAAAACCATCACACCAATAAAAACCTTTTCCGTTAAAATACAATTCTCTATTGGCGGCATAAGGAACATCATCAGCAACAGCTCCATTTTTTTCAGTAATGATTCCATTAGTATTACCTCCGGAAATAGAAATAACACCAGAACCATAGGTTTGAGTATTAGATGCTAATGTAGCATCATAATTTAATACGAAACCATAATCATTAACAGTCGCGTTAGAAGTAAAAGTAACCAGAACTGCGGAAGCGTTAACTGTAATAGAAGCAGGAAGAGCAGTGCCGGTAAAATTACTTGGATAAACACCTTGAGCATCATTAGTTCCTTTCATAAGGTAGTTACCGCTGAATTGGGCTTTTATACCTGATGCAGTAGTTGGACCGTTATAAATGGTAATAACATCATTAGTTGCTTCAGTTTTGATTTTAGAAAAATCAAATTTATAAGAAGTTGCGCCAGGAGTAGAGAAATACCATTGACGATTGGAATTGTTTTGATATTTGATATAACCAGAACCATCAGAAATTGTACCAATAGTAGCAGTAATGGTATCAATGCTCATAACTGGTTTTAAAATAGAATCACCAACATTTGGAAATACATTAATAAGGATGTTTTCATCAAGGTTGTACCCATCTAAATTCCCAAAAGCATAATATCCGTTTTTAAAACCTTCCCAGCCAAAATTAACGTGTAAATATTTGTTAGTTCCGGAAACAGTATAACCATCAATCATGAATGCGTGTCCATCTTCTCCATCGATAGTAGCTCCCATATAAACAGGAAGATTTCTATTTAATTGAGAAATGATAGAATCAACAAAAACATCAGAAGTCATATCCTCTTTTCTAATATTAGCTGCAAATTGATTCATTTTCCAGTTCATTTTAAGTGCACTTAACGCATTGATTGAATTGGATCCTGATCCATTATTACCATAAGACATATAAACAGAAACACCGGTATGATAGAAAGTTTTAGCTAATTCATTTACATAATCGTTAATATCACCTAATTTACCTTCATACATTACATTATAGTTGTAGTTTGTTTGACCGAAGTTAACGGTTTGACGAGGGTAGGAATATGGAGGAGTAACATCATTATCAACCGGGATATAGGATACCCCACTATTACCTGTAACAGGCCATCTATGGAAAAATAGAAGGTTTGTTAAATTAACAGCAACGCAACCGTTTAGTGCTCTATAGTCACGAGCCTGAGGGGTAACTGTGGTACTTGGTCTTGAGTCAAAAGGACAATAAGCATTGTAATATTTTTCCTGACTCCATGTTGTTGTTGTTAATGGTTCAACACCTGCTCCATCTTTAGACGCATTTGGAATAAAATTTTCAGCACTATAGTGTGCCCATTCAGAAGAGTATCCTTTAGATAAGGAACTATTTTTTCTAATCTTTGAAATTTCATCACGATATTTTAACATGAAATAATTTTTTGACCCATTAGGATCGAAATTGTTTTCAAAAGAGAACGACAAAATGGGTTGAGCAGATTCTGTTGCAGATATCATGATAAAACCTTGTGTTCTGAATTGGAAGCAATAAAAAACAGGGTCACCGTTTTCATCAACTTCAGTATAAACCAAAACAAAGTCGGATGTGGAAAATTCATTACGACCTGTTAGCTCAGTAACAAAGTTTTTAGATACTAACTGTGCTTTTTCAACAGGAACAATATTGGCACTAAAACCAAATGCCATTACTGTTAACAAAATGAATGAAAGAATAGATTTTTTCATAATGGTATTTATTTGTTTATAATTTCTTATTTAAGTTTACAAAAATATGAAAAAAAACGTAACAATATGACCATTTTAAAAATTTCTAAATATTTTATATATTATTAACGTATCTTATTGATGGTGATATGGTTCATTTTTCAAAATAGTGAAACTTCTATATAGTTGTTCCACAAAAATGAGTCGGGTCATAAGGTGGGGAAAGGTCATTTTTGATAAAGAAAGCTTTAGATTTGACCTTTGGTAAACTTCTTCAGAAAACCCATAAGCACCACCAATAATAAAAGCCACAGTTTTGTGTCCCTGATTTAAGGATTGTTGAATTAAATTTGAAAATTCGACTGAAGATTTTACCTTTCCGTTTTCATCCAGCAGAACTACAAAATCAGAGGATTCTAATTTTTTTAACAGGAGCTCTCCTTCCCTTTTTTTTTGTTCCATCACAGATAATGATTTGGTGTTTTTGAGATATGGGATCACCACCAATTCAAAGGGATTATAAAATTGAATTTTCCTGGTGTAAAAGTCAATCCCTTGCTGAAACAATTCAGCATCTTCTTTGCCAATACATAAAAGTTTTAATTTCACAATAAATTAACAATAAATTAACACATAATTAATAATTCATTAACTGATCTTTCCCCAGATACTATTTTTTGACATTATTTTTTTCAAATGTTCAAAGATGGGTTTATTTTCAGGATTTTGCAAGTCTGGATCATTTTCAAGCAATTCTTTGGCTAGTTTACGTGTAAAACCGACTAGTTTTTCATCATGAATCAAATCAGCTAATTTAAAATCCAAAACACCACTTTGCCGGGTTCCCTGAATATCACCCGGACCGCGTAATCGTAAGTCTATATTTGCAATTTCAAATCCATCATTAGTAGAAACCATTGCATTTAAACGTTGTTTACTTTCATGGCTCAGTTTATCACCGGCCATCAAAATACAATACGATTGATCAGCCCCACGACCTACTCTTCCTCTAAGCTGATGCAATTGTGACAATCCAAATCTTTCAGCATTTTCAATAACCATTACTGAAGCATTAGGAACATCAATACCCACTTCAATGACAGTTGTGGATAACAGAATTTGTGTTTTTTTCTGAATAAATTGCTGCATTCCAAAATCTTTTTCTTCAGTTTTCATTTTGCCATGAACAATCCCTACAGCATATTGTGGAAGGGGAAAATGGTACGTCATTAAGTCGTATCCGGCCATCAAATCAAACAAATCCATTTTTTCAGATTCTTGGATAAGTGGATAAACGACGAAAATCTGTCTTCCCTCTTCAATCTGTTTTTTCATAAATCCAAAAAGAGATAGACGATCCCGATCGTACATCAGTTTGGTAATAATAGGTTTTCTCCCCTTTGGTAATTCATTGATTACAGAAATATCTAAATCTCCGTACACTGTCATAGCTAAAGTACGTGGAATTGGAGTAGCAGTCATTACTAGTATATGAGGAGAAGTCTCGTTTTTAGTCCACAATTTTGCCCGTTGTTCTACGCCAAATCGGTGTTGTTCATCGATAACAACTAAACCCAGATTTTGAAATTTTACCTGATCTTCAATCAAAGCGTGAGTGCCAATCAGAATATCTATCGAACCGTTTAGTAAGTTTTCAAACAAAACCCTTCTTTCAGCAGTTTTAGTGGACCCCGATAAATACCCAACTTTGACCGGCATATCTTTGAGTAACTTTTTAATCGACTCAAAGTGTTGAGTTGCCAATATTTCAGTCGGAGCCATTAAACAAGACTGAAAACCATTGTCTTTGGCTATTAACATCACCATGAGAGCGGTGATTGTTTTTCCACTACCCACATCGCCCTGAAGCAATCTGTTCATTTGCCTGCCACTCCCAACATCTGCACGAATCTCTTTTATTACTCTTTTTTGTGCATTTGTAAGTTCAAAAGGCAAGTAGTTTTTATAATAAGTATTGAATGTTTCTCCGACCACTTTAAATGGATATCCAATACTCTTTGTAGCATTGATTTGTTTAATTTTCAATAATTTGAGTTGAGTAAAGAAAAGCTCATCGAACTTAATTCTTAACTTTGCACGGGATAACATCTCATTATCTTTGGGATAATGGATATGTTCCAAAGCCTCTTTAAGTCGCAGTAATTTTAGTTTTTCTATGTATGATTGGGATAGATGTTCCGGAATAATATCTTTTATTTGAGCCAGTAAAGTGATCATTAGTTTGGAAATCGCCCTTGAATCGAGTCCTCCCTTCTTAGCTTTTTCTGAGGTGTTGTATAAAGGTTGAAAAGCAAGTGAAACACTACTATCGGCCTGGGATTGGGTATCCAACAATTCAGGATGAGTAATCTGCCATTTTCTATTGAAAAGAGTTGGTTTTCCAAATACAATCAAGGATTTTTTTTCTTTTATTAATTCTTCAACCCATTTGAGAGAGTTAAACCACACTAATTCAATTTTACCTGTTTCATCCTGAAATTGAGCGACTAATCTCTTCGAAAATTTTTCACCTAAAATTTCATAAGAGGTGATCCTTCCTTTAAATTGCAAATAAGCTCCCTCACTTTGTATCTCCGATATTTGATATATTTTAGATTTGTCAATATGTCTATATGGATAATATTCCAGGAGATCCTGATAATTAAAAATCTCAAACTCTTTTTTGAACAATTCTGCTTTTTTGGGGCCAACACCTTTAAGGAATTCAATGGGTGTATCGAGAAGATTTACAGTCATGGTGATTCGATATTTAGGTCGCAAATATATAAAAAAATCGTGTATTTTTGCAGAAAAATTGTATGAGATTAATTTGGAATCAACTTATTGAATGGATAAAGCAAGGAGGAAAGACCAGTCTTAAGATTTTTAAGATTATGATTCCGGTTACAATAATTGTCAAAATTTTACAAGTTACCGGTGCAATTGTATATGTTGGAGATGCTCTAGCACCCATGATGAATTGGATGGGTTTACCGGGCGAAATGGGATTGGTATGGGCTTCTGCCATGATTGGAAATATGTATGCAGGAATGGTAGCCTATTTTTCCATATCCTCCCACCTTACTGTTGCACAAATATCTGTTTTAGCCACCATCATACTGATAGCCCACTCATTACCCATTGAACTGGCGGTAACAAAAAAGGCAGGTGCAAAAGTGATTCCCCTTTTTCTTGCCCGTTTTATTGTAGGATTTATTGCGGGTGTTCTCTTGTTCCAGATTTATAAACTATTTCATGGTTTAAATTATGAACCCGGTATCATTAATCAGATTGTTATCTCCGATAAAAGTGGCTCATTCTTGAAATGGATATTAACAGAATTAAAAAACTATGGAATCATATTTATTATGATTACTCTTCTGATAATTCTCTTAGATATATTAAAGAAAATTGGAGTTATTGAATTGGTAAACAGAGGATTACATCCTATCTTAAAATCACTGGGTATAGGAAAAGAGGTGATTCCCATCACCGTTTTTGGGATCACTTTAGGATTAGCTTATGGGGGTGGACTAATCATCAACGAAGTGGAAAAGAATGATCTACCTAAAAGAGATGTATTCTATGCATTACTTTTAATGTCATTAGTTCATAGTTTAATTGAAGATTCACTTCTGATGATCTCCATAGGAGCTCACTATACAGGTGTTTTTATATTCCGACCACTTTTCGGATTTTTGATAACTTTTATTATTGTTAGAATCACAAGGAACTGGAATGAGGAAAGGATGAAAAATTTATTTTATTCAAAATAGAAAAATTATTATATGGAACCTATCATTTTACATATAGAAACAGCTACTGAAATATGTTCTGTGGCATTATCCAGAGGGAAACAATTAATTGCACTCAAAGAGGAGTCTAAAGGACTATCTCATGCTGAAAAACTGATACCTTTTATTGAAGAGCTTGTTAAAAGTAACCAACTTCAATTATCTGACATCAATGCTGTTGCAGTCAGTATTGGTCCAGGATCTTATACAGGATTAAGGATTGGGGCATCAACAGCAAAAGGATTATGCTATGCTTTAGATATTCCGGTGATTACAATCTCAACATTGAAAAGTATAGCCATTGGGGCTCAACTAGATAGATTTGAAATTGAAAAGCCATATTTGATCGCGCCTATGATAGATGCTCGAAGAATGGAAGTCTATACAACGCTATATTCATCTGACATGGAGTTAATGAATGAGATTCATGCGGAAATAATCGACGAAGAATCCTTCAAAGAGATTTTGGAACAACATGTAGTAATTTTTTGTGGAAATGGGATGCCAAAATGTAAAGAATTACTTTCGAGATATCCAAATGCCATGTTTTCTGAATCACCCCTATCTGCCCAAAATATGATTCTTATGGCATATCATAAATTTGAAAATGAAGATTTTGATGATCTTCCTTATTTTGAGCCATTTTATCTAAAAGATTATTTACCCGGAAAATCAACTGTAAAAGGACTTCGATAAACTATGGAAGAAGAGGAAAAAAAACCAACCAAAATAATGGTGTTATCCGATCAAACGGATTATGGTAAAAATGCTATTGAACATGGAAAATTACTATGTAAAATTTTCCAATCGGAATTAGATATTCGATATCCTGAAAAGAAGTTTTTTAATGAATCCTATTATTTATTAGCAGAAGAAACCAATACAATTCTAATAGTTATAGGAGTTTTAGATAAAAATTCTAATTCAACCAAAAGTGAACCCAAACCCTTATTTTCGACCAAACGAGCCATTTCATTTATCAGAGGTTCAAGAGTACCTGTATTGGTAGTTGGAAATAAGCCACCAAAAACAGAAAGTTACAAAAATATTATGCTTCCGATTGATGTGGACAGGCAGGCCAAAGAGAAGGCAATGTGGGCAAGTTATTTTGTAAGATTTTATGCAAAAATGGATATAAAAGGAACAATACATGTGGTTTATAATCAGCATAAAGAACAGATTGTAGCCCGTAAAGTAGAGAATAACATTGACTTTGTTGAGAAATTATATCGAAATTTGGAGTTGCAATATGAGATTCATCCGATGAGTGACATATTACAAATAGATAAAACATCGATAGATTTAGCCCCCAATTATGAAGCGACGCTAAGTGTCATCATGATGACTAAGTATTATTCTTTAATAGATTTTCTATTTGGGTCAAAAGAATCACAAATCATAGGACAGACAGATCATTTTCCGGTATTGTGTATTAATGAGAGGGATGATTTATATGTACTTTGTCAGTAAAGGAATTGGGGGAGGTAAGAAGTTATTTTTTGTTGATTAACTTTTGCGATTAATAAATCCGACGGAGCTCTTAATAGGGTATTCTAATAAATGATTGGTGAGATTTTCGTTATTTTTTTCATTTTTAGCACATTAAATATTTTGGCGATTTTGCATCAAAATAGTACCAATCTTTTATCAGAATAGAAAATATTTTTTTAGATTTTCGCATTTTGGAAGATTTTTTTATTATATTTGCCTTGTTATCAGTTACTCACTAAACTCAAAATACTATGAATCAACTACCCCAATCCTCTAAGCAAACCAATGAAACAACTTCAGCACAACAAGCTGTATCCGCAAAAGAAAATTCCAAAAATAAGAGTTCCCTTAATCCATTAGCTTCTATTCTTAAATATATCAGTGAGAAGCAAGTCAGGGTTTGTCCCAGATGTGGAAAATCACATTATATTTTAAATGGAAAGAAAAAAGATGTTCAATATTTTCTGTGTAAAAGTTGTGGAAAAAGTTTTAACGAGTTCACAGGTACCACAATCGCTTACATCAAAAAGAAAGAGAAGCTGCAAGATTATTATACTTTGATGATATCAGGATTAGGAATCAAAGCTTGTTCTGAAACGATAAAGATCTGTAACCAAACCTCATTTGACTGGCGACACAAGATTCTAGCATCTCTGCGGGAATATGTCCCGGAAGAGTACAAAGGGATAACAGAAATGATAGATCTTTTACAACCGTTCTCCCGAAAAGGACAAGGAGCAAAAGCCAAGAAAATAGGACAATGGGGCAAGATTACCGATCCTGCTACTAATCTCAAAGCAGAGACGATCCAAAAAGGAGGATATATCCCATTATTCTTAGTTGCTATTGGAGATAGAACCAATCATTTTGAAATCACGATTATTCAACAAGGTCCATTATC
>JACCEE011960682.1_pt1 | contig 17269 bp, 17 predicted proteins | sample 7449931 | NCBI WGS metagenome assembly JACCEE01 (sample SAMN15323457, study PRJNA562643) | freshwater metagenome | isolation source: river surface water | place: USA:Blue River Watershed | collected 2017-08-19 | reverse complement strand
TCTATACCGCGGAGTAGGCGTTCATACCTTCGCCCGGCCGGAGCGCCGGGAATTTCCTGAACAAAGCGGGAGTGACCTTGAGCCGGTACCAGTGCGCGGTGGCGATGCTGCAATGGTGATGTGCGGGACAGACCTTCTCGAAGCCGTAGCGCAGGTGACAGCAGGTGGTCACCAGGTTGCCGTCCTCGCAGGCGTACCAGATCTCGGCGGCGCCCTGCCCGACGGCGTAGCGGATGCGGGCCTCGGTGAGCTTCTTGGCTATTCCTTTCTCGCGGAACTCCGGCTTCACCAGCAGGCCGTCCATAACCCAGCGGCCTTTGTCGAACAGGACCACGCTGTGGCCGGCCAGCTCGGCGCCGGCCCAGGCGGCGAAATAGGCGTGACGGCGTCGGCCCACGCGGCGCACTCCGCAGGCCGAATAGAAATCCTCGAAGGCCTTCTTCCAGCCGGCGTCCTCGCGCAGCACCTGCCTGATCTCCACTTCACTCATAAGGACATTATAACCCTGTTGCGGCCTTTCGCGCATCGGACCAAAGCCCTATGCCGGCCTGGGCCCTAAATCCTCGGCGCCGGGGGTCCAAAGCCTCTTATGCCGGCGGGCCGGGACTGCTAGCATATACTATCTTTCCGTGTACGGAGGCATCTTGATCAACATAGCGAAGTTCCTTCTGCTGCCGCTGCTCATGGTCCCCGGGGCTTTCGCCGGGACCGCCGCCCTCGAGGGTTTTACCGCAAGGACGCTGCCGCCGGTACAGGTGCCAGCCGTATCCGCGCCGGCCTTCACGCCCGCCCCATCGCGCGGCGCTTATGACTGGACCGGCCTGCCGGCCTATATCTTTTCCGACCAGGAACGTCTCTCGCCGCCCATAGTGGACGCCATCGGGCGCACCCGCATGACGCTGGATGTGGCGCTGTACAATCTTCAGATAGACGCCGCGGTGGAGGCGCTGGTAAAGGCCAGGGACCGCGGCGTGAAGGTCCGCGTGCTCTTCGACGCGGCGCATGTCTACCCGCAGGCCGGCAAGCAGCTGCAGGCCGTCATAGATTCGGGCATAGAGACGCGCGCCATGAACGGGCGCGGCGGCACCGGGGCCATGCACTGCAAGTTCGCCCTGTTCGACGGAACGCTGCTCGAGACCGGTTCGGCGAACTGGAGCGGCTTCGCGGAGAACTCCAGCTACGAGAACATAATGTTCGTCGGGGACCGCGACATAGTGGACGGCTACGCCAGGGATTTCGAATGGATGTGGACCCAGGCCCGTCCCGCCGGCCAGCCCGAAGCCTCCGCGGCCAGGCCGTCGGCCCCGCCCTCGGACCCCACGCCCGACGTCAACTTCAACGGCACGATGCTGCCCGATTACGCCTTCTCCCCGAGGGGCGGCACCGAGGCCGCCATCGTGAAGGCGATAGACGCGGCGCGTTCCGAGGTGGACCTCGCGATGTTCACCTTCACCTCCCCCGGCATCATGGAGGCGATGAAGCGCGCCTCCGCCCGCGGCGTGACGGTAAAGATCATGCTGTTCTCCGGCCAGAAATTCCCCTTCTTCAAGGACGCGATGTCCGGCAGGATGGGGCTGCGCTTCAAGGACGGCAGGCAGGAGAAGGGCCAGATGCACAACAAGTTCGCCGTCCTCGACGGTAAACTGCTTATCAACGGTTCTTTCAACTGGACCACCACCGCCGAGAACGCCAACACCGAGAATACGATCTTCACCGCCGAGCCGGCCTACGTGGCCCCCTACAAGGCCCAGTTCGACAAGCTGTACTCCACCGCGCGCGAGCCGTAAACGCCGCCGGACACGAAAAAAGGCCGCCCGTGAGGGCGGCCTTTTTCATGACTGCTGACCGGGTCAGCGGCGCCTGCGGCCTCCGCCGCCGGAGGGCCTGCGCGAGGAGCGCTGGTTCCAGCCGCGGTTGGTGGCCGCGTGGTTGTAGCCCCACAGGGTCTCGGCGGGCACGTCGGGATGGGTGACCTGGGTCATCGGTATGCCGGTGAGGGTCTCTATGCTGCGCACGTCGCCGCCCTGTTCGGGCATGGCGAAAGTGACGGCGCGGCCCGGCTGGCCGGCGCGGCCGGTGCGGCCGATGCGGTGCACGTAGGAATCGTCCTCGGCGGGCATCTCGTAGTTCACGACCAGTTCTATGCCGGTGACGTCTATGCCGCGGGCGGCTATGTCGGTGGCCACGAGTATGCGGTACTTGCCCGACTTGAAGCCTTCCATCGCGTCCTTGCGCTGGCCCATCGTGCGGTCGGAGTGCAGTTCGGCCACGGCGTGGCCCATGTGCTCGAGTATCTGGGCGACCTTCGCGGCGTCATAGCGGGTCTCGACGAAGATCAGCACGGTGCCGGTATATTTCTCCAGCAGCTTCGAGAGCAGGAGCGGCTTCATGCCGCTGCGCACGACGTAGAGTTCCTGTATGACGTTGGTGGCGGCGGTGCCGCTCTTGGCCACCTCTATGCGTATCGGCAGCTTCATGTGCTGGCTGGCCAGCTTCATCACCTCGTCGGGGATGGTCGCGCTGAAGAGCATGGTCTGGCGCTGCGTGGGGAGCTGGCGGATGATGCGGTTGATCTGCGGCGCGAAGCCCATGTCGAACATGCGGTCGGCCTCGTCGAGGACCAGTATGCGCGCGTCGTGCACCTTGGCGGCGCCGCGCTCTATGTGGTCGTAAACGCGGCCCGGGGTGCCTATCAGTATCCGCGCTTTGCGGTGCAGGTCCCTGAGCTGGCCTTCCTTGCCTTCGCCGCCTATCAGGCAGGCTACGCCCATGTTGAAGGCGGGCGCGAAGTCGCGGCAGACCTCGGCGACCTGCACGGCGAGTTCGCGGGTGGGCAGGAGCACCAGCGCTTTGCCGGGGCCCTGCGCGAGGCGCTGTATCATGGGGAGCGCGAAGGCTATGGTCTTGCCGGTGCCGGTCTGGGCTATGCCCACCATGTCCTTGCCTTCGGTGGCGACGGGGATCGACTTCTGCTGTATCGGCGTGGGTTTTACGAAGCCTTTCTTGTCGAGTATGTCCATCAGCTTGGGGGCGATGCCGAGCCCGTAGAAGCCTGACGGCTTTTTAAGGCCCAGTATGCGCAGGGCCTTGTTGCTTATTTTCTTGAGCAGTCTTTTCATAATATATTTATATTATAGTCTTTTTTTGACCCCCCTGACCGAAAAGATGAGGCCCGCCGGACGCGAAGCGGTTGGCCTACCCCAGGCGGAGGAAGGCAACGCCCCTCTTGGTCCCGCCCCGCGCGGCGCGGCTTCTTCAGGCACGGCGTCGCGCACACCGTGCGCGCGCCTCGTCACTCGGCCTCGTCGCTTACGCAAGCCTCGGCCTCCGTGACGGCCTTCAGAAACCGCGCCGCGCGGGGCAGGCTGTGGTATCGTACGTTAGTTCAGTTCGAACTCGTCACCCATGACTGGACAGCGGACGTTCTTTATGCCGGCGGCGGCCAGGGCCTCGGAGAGCGAGGCGCGCGCCTCGGGGTCGCCGTGCACCAGGAAGGTGCCGCGGGCCGGGGCCACGTCCTTTATAAAGGCCAGCAGGTCGTTCTTGTCGGCGTGCGACGAGAAGGTGTGCATGGTCTCCACGCGCGCCCAGACCTCGTGCTCCAGGCCGAAGATCTTCACCTTCTTCAGGCCGTCCTGCAGCTTGCGCCCCAGCGTGCCCTGAGCCTGGTAGCCCACCAGCAGCACCGTGGTGTTGTCCTTCTCGAGGTTGTTGCGGAGATGGTGCAGTATGCGGCCGCCTTCGCACATGCCGGAGGCGGAGATTATTATCATGGGCCCTTTCTTGCTGTTCAGGGTCTGCGACTCCTCCTTTGTGCGGAGGTAGTGGATGTAGTCGAAGCCGAACGGGTCGCCGTCGGCGTTGGCGTACTCGCGGAACTTGTCGTCGAACGAGAAGTCGTCGCGGCGCTTGTTGAAGATCTCGGTGAGGCTGACGGCCATGGGGCTGTCGACGTAGACGGGGATCTCGGGCACCGAGCGGTCGTGGCGCAGCTTGTCGATGATGAGGATGATCTCCTGCGTGCGCTCAAGCGCGAAGCTGGGGATTATGATCTTCCCCTTCTCCTTCACCGCGCGCTTTATCACGGAGGCCAGTTTCTCGCCGGCGTCGGCCAGGCGCTCGTGCAGGCGGTCGCCGTAGGTGCTCTCTATCACCAGGTAGTCCACCCCCTTGGGCGCCACCGGGGTCTCCATCAGGAAGGCCTCCTGGCGGCCCAGGTCGCCGGTGTAGAGCAGGCGGCGCTTGCCGGCCGGGGTGTCCAGGTCCAGCTGCGCCATCGCCGAGCCCATCACGTGCCCGGCGTTAAGGAAGCGGGCGGTGAAGCCGGGGGCCGGCGAGAAGACCGAGCCGTACTCCTGCGGCTTCGCCGCGGCGGCCGCGCGGGCGGCGTCGTCCTCGTCGTAGAGCGGCTCTATCGTAAGGTGCTCGGCGGCGTGTATCTTGTTGTAGAACTGGGCGTCGGAGACCTGCAGGCGGGCCGAGTCGGCCAGCATCACGGCGGCTATCTCGGCGGTGCCGTGCGTGGAGTACAGCGGGGCCGTGCAGCCTTCCTTATATAAAAGAGGCAGCAGGCCGCAGTGGTCCACGTGCGCGTGCGAGAGCAGCACGGCGTCCACCGAGGCCGGCGGGAAGCGGAAGGTGCGGTTCTTGGAGTCCGCGTCGTTGCGGTGGCCCTGGAACATGCCGCAGTCCAGCAGCACGGTGGAACCGCCGGCGGCGACGAGGTGCCGCGAGCCGGTAACCTCGCCCGCCGCGCCGTGGAAAGAGATGGTGGCTTTGTTGTCGTTCATACAACGAATCATACAAAATTGAAAGCCGCGCTTTTTTTATACGCGCGAAATTGAGATAATATCCACATGATCCACGACCTGCTGAACCACACCGCTTTCGCCTTCCTGGCGCTGTTCCCGATACTGAACCCGCCGGCCATGTCCCCCATTTTCCTCGACATGACCTCGGCGCTGAACCTGGAGGACCGCCACCAGCTGGCCGGCCTGATAGGCAAGTACACGTTCATGCTGCTGTTCGTGGTGCTGCCGGCCGGAGGCTGGCTGCTTAAGCTCTTCGGCATCTCGGTGCCGGTCATAAGGATAGCCGGCGGCCTGCTGCTGTTCAACACCGCCTGGAGCATGCTGGGCAACAAGCCCAAGTTCTCCCGTGAGGAGCAGGAAGAGCTCAAGGCCCGGATGACGGACAAGGCTTTCTTCCCCATGACCATGCCCGTTACCGCCGGCCCCGGTTCCATAGCCGTGACCCTGACGCTGGTGCCCGCCGGCGCCGTAACCGACCCGTCCACCCTGGCCAATTTCGCCGCCGTCTCTGCCGGCATAGGTCTGGCCGCGCTCAGCGTCTTCCTGTTCTACCGCTACTCGGAGATGCTGATCATGCGCCTGGGCCGCGCCGGCGAGCAGACCATATCCAAGATCTCGGCTTTCATCCTGCTGGCCATAGGCGTGCAGATAATCTGGGAAGGTATAAGGGGGCTTATAGCCGCCGGCATATGACCGGCAGCCGCCTTCGTTCAACGGGCCCTTCGGGGCCCGTTTTTTTTGTGCCTATAGCCTTTTCCCGATCGGCCTAAATTTTATATAGGCCAAAGGACCTACGAAACATCTAGGTCCTTTGGCCCTTGCAGGCTGGGCCTAATCAGCTAAACTATTGACATAAATCAGTTGATTTAGGTCAAGCAGGTGGACGTTGGAGGAACTTTGAAACGCTTCGCTGGTATCGTCACCCTCGCAGTCCTCAATGTAGTGCCGTTCTCCTACTCCGCCGCCCAGGCGGTACCCGCCATACAGGCCCTCAGGGCCATGGCCCCCGATTACGCTTTCGAGATGCAGTTGCCCGAGGCTTCCGCCCCGGCTTCTTCCGTCCGCATGGCGGAGAGCCTTTCCGGCGAGCAGCTGTTCCAGTACCTGCACGAGGCCACCGCCCCCTCCGCCACCCGCGCCGTGCCCTCCTATAAGGCCGCCAAGGCCTATATGTACTCCAAGGCCGACAATACCAGGTGCAACGGCTCGGCCGGCATACTTACCTTCTACTCCCAGGTCTGCGTCAACGGCAGCAGCGACAACGGCGAGGACTATAAGGAGAAGGGCGACCTCAACAAGGACGGCGTGGTGGACACCTTCGTGAACGCCGAGCATATCTGGCCCCAGAGCTACTTCAAGAGCGCCCTGCCCATGGTCTCCGACCTCCACCACCTGCAGTCCACCTTCGCCACACCCAACGGCCGCCGCGGAAACCTGAAGTTCTGCAAGGTCACCAGCCCCACCTACAGCACCGCCTCCGGCTCCAAGCTGGGCAAGAGCTGCTTCGAGCCCGCCGACGCGGTCAAGGGCAACGTCGCCCGCTCGCTGTTCTACTTCATAGTGCGCTACAACGACAAGAACATAAAGCAGGGCATGGATTACAACGCCTTCTGGACCAAGAACGTCCCCATGCTGCTCGAGTGGAACAGGATGGACCCGCCCGACGCCAACGAGAAGAGCCGCAACGACCTCATAGAATCCTTCCAGGGCAACCGCAACCCGTTCGTCGACGACCCCCAGCTGGCCGAGAGGATAGGCGAGGTGGTATTCGAAGCCCATTGAGCCGCGTCGCGCAAAAGAAAAGGCCCCGTTAAGGGGCCTTTCTTTTTTATGTCCGGAGATCTAGTCCAATGAGAAAGGCCAGCGGCATTTGCCTGCCAGCGCCGCGTTCACCTTGAGCTCGGCTTTGCGCGGGTATATGACGGCAGGAAGTTCCGTCCCCCCGCGCAGCATATTGAGGGCCCTGGCGGCGGCCGTGCCGGCCTCGCGGAAATCAGGGGCGAAGGAGGCGCTGGCCCCGTTGAGCACCAGGGCGTGCGTCGGCGCGTAGAAGGGTACGGCGTTGGCGCAGGAGAAACTGGTCAGCACCATTATACTGGATTCGTTGATCAGCAGCGGGTCCGGCATGACCCAAAAGGCGTCCATGCGGCCGAGCAGCCGGCGCAGCCTGTCGGGGAAAGAATCCGGTCCCTTTATGCGCGCCGGGACTATCTCCACCCCGTTCTTCTCCCCCGCCCTCTCGAGCAGGTCCATGTACTCTTCGCCGGGGTAGGAGGCCCAGAACACGGCAAGCCGGCGCAGGCCGGGCTGAAGTTTCTTGTAGGCCGCCATGGCCGGGCCGGGGGCGGGCATCATGGAGATCTCGTGCCAGTTGTCGCGCTTGCGGCCGCCCAGCGGCGCCAGCGCGTATATGACCTGTGTGTTGGGTGTATAGTCGCCGGCGGCGGCCCTGGCCCCGAAAAGCGCCACATAACGTATGTCGTCCGGGGCCTGCCGGGCCGCGTCGTAATAGTCGAAGTGCCCGTCCAGGGTCTGGCGGAAGCCTTCGATGGCCTCGGCGTACGGCCCGGCCTGAGACGAGACCACGGCGGCTACGTCCGCGCCGGCGGCCGCGCCGGGCAGGCAGGCCGCCGCCGCGGCCGCAAGTTTCAGGAGGGTCAGTTTCTTCATCAGAACTTGAACGAGAACCCGGCCGAGGCTTCGAACGGGTTCTGCGGCGCCCCGTCCATATGGTCCGCGCCGCCGCCGTAGGCCGCGTTATAGTACCGCCTGTCGAAAAGGTTCTTCACCTGCATGTAGACAGAGAAACCGCTGGCCCGCGGCGCCGTGTAGCGCGCGTAAAGGTCGGCCGTCACGAAGGAGCCCACCCGCCCGCCGTCCGCGTCGTGGCAATGGGAGCGGTAAAGCAGTTTGGGCGTTACGACCCAGCGCCCGCGCAGCAGGGAAACGCCGCCCTGCGCCGTATGCTCGGAATTGAAAGGGACGACGCCGCCGTCCAGGTTGCCGCCGGAATACGTGTAGGCCGCCCAGGGCTCGAAGCGCCAGTGGCCGGAGACCACCACCGCGTCGGCCTTCAGCGTGGCGCCGTAGCTCTCCATGGTCCCGGTGTTCATGGCTTTCTCTATGTTATAGACGGGCATGCCGTGGAAGGTACCCGACCCGGTGATCACGTCCTGTATAAGGTCGCTCACCTTGTTGTAATAGGGGTTCACCGATACGCGCAGACCGTGGCCGAAATTGTAGGCCGCCGCGGCTTCGACGGAGCGGACCTTCTCCGGCTTCATGTCCTCGTTGGGCACATGGAAGAAGTTGCTGTAGTAGCCGGCCGCGGTACTGGTGGCTATGAAGGCGCCGAAATGCTTGTGGGTGTAGAAAGGCGACGGGGCCATGTAGGCCTCGCCGTAAAGTATCTTGAACGTGCCCCGGGACTCTTCCCCCGGTTTCCAGACCAGGCCCGCCCTGGGGTTCCAGGTCTCGCCGTAGGCGGTATTGTAGTCGTAGCGCAGGCCGGCGGTGAACACGGTGTTCGCCACCTCCGGGGTCTGCACGCGCATGAAAGCGCCGGTATTGCTGTACCTGAGCGAATAGAAGTCCACCGCTATGGTGGAACCGGTATAGACGAAGCCCTGGGAGGCGGGGCTCTTCTCGGTGTCGAACTTGTGGTCCAGGTCGGAGGTATAGGGCAGCACCGAGTTGTCCTGGAAGGTTACGCCCGCCAGCACGGGGAAGCCCTCCGCCGGCTCGAACGACAGGGCCTGTTCGAAATAGCTGGTCTGGGCCGAGGCGTACTTGTAGGCGTCCTGGTATGAGGAGAAGCTGTTGATGAACTTGGTCTCCGGGTCTATCATGTAGCGGTAATGTGACACCAGCGTGGTCAGTTTCCAGCTCTCGTCGGGCGGCGTGTAGGCGTGCCGGGCGTAGAGCGTCCAGTAGCCGGTTATGAAGCGCGCGTCGTCGGTGTACAGCGTGTATTCGGGCTTCACGCCTATCGACGAGGAATGCGACTCGCGCATCTTTATGAGCCCGGCCTCGAAATCGCCCAGCGTAATACGCGCGTCCAGGAAGGAACCGCTCTCCGCGGCGTCGTACGGGCGCACCGGGACGCCGACCGTGGCGGTACTGTAGATGGATTGCCGGACCAGGCCCTGCTGGTACTGGCCGTTGTACCAGGCGTAATCCTTGCGGTAAAGGTCCGGAAGTTCCGGGCCGTCGGAGGCAGCGGCGTCGTAAGCCACCGAGAAGCGCGGCGCGTCCTTGGCGTTGCCGCGGCGTCCGGCGGCGGACAGCAGCCCCGCGCGCGTGGAGAAGCTGCCGTAGGAGCCGCCGGCGAGAACGCCGTCGGCGCGGCGCGTCACGACGTTGATGACGCCGCTGAAGGCGTCGGCGCCGTAAACCGAGGACATCGGGCCGAGCACTATCTCCACGCGCTCGGCGTTCTTAAGGGAGAACTGCGAGCCGATGGTCAGCAGGTCGCCGGTGGGCGGGGTAACGCGCACCCCGTCGTAAAGTATCACGATGCGCTCGTTGTAGGGTATGCCGCGCACGCTGACCAGGTTGAGCCTGCGCACGTCGGAATTGCGCTGGACCTGGAACTGGGGCATGTCCTCCAGCAGGTCGGCCAGCGTGAAGTAGCCGCGCTTGTCCATGGTCTCCGCCGTTATCACGTAGGCGGTGGCGGCGGCGTCGGAGGGCTTCTCCTCGGCGTAGGAGGCCGCCAGCAGCGGAGTGTCCAGGATGTCCTCCAGCGTCGACTGGAAGAACTCAACGCCGCCCGAAGCCTCCTGCGACATGGCAGGCGCGGCGGCGCAGCAGGTTAATGCGATGAAAAGCGTTATGATCTTGCCGGACATATCCTCCCCCCTCGTCAGCATTGTGAAAATATAGCAAAAAACGGCGGTTCTGGTGTATAATATTAATGTCGGTAATGAACGCAGTGGAGGCAACGTGAAGGGAACTTTAGCTCTGCTCCTCGCTGTAACCGCCTGGCCCGGCTATGCCGCGGCCTCTAGCCTGGCCGCCTTCGATTCGCTGGCGGCGCTGGCGCCTTCTTCCTTCTCGGTACCCGACGCCGCCCCGGCGCGGATAAAAGCCTCCCCCCTTACCGGCGAGGCCCTCTTCCAGCAGCTGCACAATTCCACCGCTTTCGCGGCCCCCAATACCGGCAAGGATTACCTCAACTCCAAGAAGTTCATGTTCTCGCAGGCCGACAACACCGGCTGCGGCGGCGGCCCCGGCGTGACCTGCCTGTACTCGCAGGTCTGCGCCAAGGGCGCCACCGAGCACGGCGAGGATTACAAGGAACCCGGCGACGCCAACGGCGACGGCATCTCCGACGAAGGCGGCATGAACGCCGAGCATTCCTGGCCGCAGGGCTTCTTCAACAAAGCGGCCCCCATGAAGTCCGACCTGCACCACATCTTCCCCACTTTCATAACCCCTAACAACACCCGCGGCAGCGACCCTTTCGGCGTGGTCACCGGCAAGCCGGTGTACGTACTTAAGAGCGGCACGCGCCTGGGCACCGAAGGTTACGAGCCGGCCGACCCGGCCAAGGGCGACATAGCCCGCGCCATACTTTATTTCGTGGTACGATACTACGACAAGAACATCCGCGACGGCATGGACTACAAGGATTTCTGGACCAGCCGCGTGCAGATGTTCCTGGACTGGAACCGCCAGGACCCGCCCGACGCTAACGAGAAGCGCCGTAACGACCTGATAGCCGGCTTCCAGGGCAACCGCAACCCTTTCGTGGACGACTACACGCTTGCCGACCGCGTAGGGCTGAAGGTCTTCCAGTCCCATTAATTAACGGACCAATAAAAAAAGCCCCGGGCAGCCGGGGCTTTTTTGTTTATAGCGGAACTATTTCAGCGAGAGTTTCGCCTTGCCGGCCACCACCGCGAGGTTCAGTTTCACTATCTCGGCGGCGTAGTCCCAGGACAGGGCTTCCAGCTTGTCGCAGGCCTTGTGGTAGCAGGGGTTGTGGTCTTCCCAGTGCTCTATGGAAAGATAAGTAGGTATGCCGGCCTCCAGGAAGGGCACATGGTCGCTGCCCCAGGCGGGCATGGCGATATAAGGCTTCAGTTTGGTGTACACCGAGGCCTGCGCCCCCACCCAGTCGGCGTGGGAGGCGAATTCCTTGTTGGTCTCCAGCTCCACCACGCCGTCGCGGTTCCAGGAGATCATGTCCATGTTTATGGCCCAGGCCACCCGGGACAGCTCGCCGGTGGACTTAAGGTACTTTGCCGCGGCGTAGCCGCCGGTTATGCCGTTCTCCTCGCCGTTGGCGGCCACGAAGATAAGGTCATGCGAGGACCTGTATGCCGACAGGACGCGGGCCATCTCCAGCACGCCGGCGGAACCCGAGGCGTTGTCGTCGGCGCCGGCCTTCTCGTAACCCACCGAGTCCATGTGGCCTATTATAAGGATGGCCTTGGCCCCGGTCTGGCCCGACGCGTACCTGGCGATGATATTGCATTCCTTGTCTGACTTGCGGTCCCTGTAGCATTGCCGCTCGGCCTTATAGCCCATCTCCTTGAAAGCGGAGGCTATGTAGTCGCCGGCCAGCCGGTTGCCCGAGGCGGCGGAGACGTCCAACTGTGCGGCGCTGCGTTTGCCCGCCATGGTTATGGCCTCGGCGTAGCCGGCCAGCCTGGCGCCGTCCACACGGGAAAGGACGGCCTGCACGGCCGGGTCAGGCGCGCGGAGGGCGGGCAGCGGAGCCGCGCCGTTGTAGACCTCGTCGGGAGAAACGGGGCGCAGGCCGGCCCGCAGGTCGCCGGGTAGTTCGTTATAAGGGGTTTTAAGGTCCACCAGCCTGGTGCGGCCGGAGGAATAGACGGTAGCCGCGTGAGGGGCCAGTTTCCCGAGGAAGACCGGGTCCTGCGAGGTTAGGAGGTAGTTCTGGCCGGCGGAGGCGGCTGACGGGAGCAGCAGGGCTAGCACGAGAGGCTTGAACATAAGGAAATTATATCAGAAAAAAGGAAGAGGAAATGCAGCGGGAAGAAGGGAACGAAAACGGAAATACTATTCATGGTCCGCTCGCCGGGCTGGACACTGCAGAAATGATTTCGCTTCGCAAAATCATTTCCCGAACCAGGGAAGTTGGGCGAGGTCACCCCGCCTGGAGGGTATACAAATTTAAAAGCCTCCTTGCGGAGGCTTTTAAATTTGTGCTCGCCGGGCTGGACTCGAACCAGCAACCCTTCGGTTAACAGCCGAATGCTCCACCATTGAGCTACCGGCGAATGCTGTAATGAAATTATACCAAAAAAATTTATTTTTTGCACGCCCCCCGCGCGCCGCGCCTTCCCCCTCCGGCGATTTTTTGTAGAATATCCGCATGGTGAACAATACCCAGGAATATTACCAGTGCATACTGGACAACCTCACCGGCGGCCTTATCAGCGTCGACCTGGAGGGCAGGGTGATATACCTCAACCCCATGGCCGGCAAGATACTGCGCATGGAGTTCGACTCCTGCTGCCGGAACAAGGGCTACGACGAGGTTTTTGAGGCTTTCCCCGCCCTAAGGGGCGTTATAAAAGAGACCATAGAGACCGGCCGCTGCGTGCGCCGCGCGGAGATCTCCATCATGCACGCCAACACGCCGCTGATCATAGGCTACAGCACCATGCTGGTGAAGAACCACGAGGGCAAAGAGCTCGGCGTGACGGTGATCTTCCAGGACATCTCCTTCGTGGACAAGAAATGATATGGCAAAGAACAACGAAGACCGCAACGTGACGCCCGACACCGCTTCCGCGCAGCCCGGAACGCAGAACGCCCCGTCGGAGCAGAAGACCGCCACCAGGGCGCAGATCTGGACCTTCTGGCTGGCCGTGGCCGCGGCCGTGATAGCGGCGCGCGCGCTGGACTACGCCCTGCCCGGCCTTCCGGAGCATGTCACCGAGCGGTGGGTGATGCTGGCCTTCGCCGCCTTCCTCGGCGTTTTCCTCTTTAAATTAAAGTAATGCCTCAATATATCGATTACTACGCCCTGCTCGGGGTGCCGAAAACGGCCGGCGAGGCCGAGATAAAGTCGGCCTACCGCAAGCTGGCCCTCAAATACCATCCGGACCGCAACCAGGGGAACAAGACGGCCGAGGCCAAGTTCAAGGAGATCAACGAGGCCTACGAGGTGCTGTCCGATACTAAGAAGCGCGCCATGTACGATCAGCTCGGGCCGGACTGGCAGTCCGGCCGCGCCGCCCCCCCGCCCGGAGGCTTCGGCCAGCGGCAGGGCGGCTTCCAGTACCATTACGGCGGACAGGGCGGTCCCGGCGGCGGCTTCGAGCAGTTCGGCGATTTCAGCGATTTCTTCAAATCCATATTCGGCGGAGGCGAGGCCCAGGGCGGTTTCGGCTTCGGCGGGATGGGCGGGCAGGAAAGCCGCTCACAGCTCGACATGGAGGCGGAGCTGGACCTCAGCGTCGAGGACCTGTTCCGCGGCGGGCAGAAGCAGCTCTCCTTCAGCTACCGCGCCGGCCGCAAGGTGGAAAGCCGCGACATCAACGTGAAGCTGCCCAAGGGCCTGCGTGACGGCGCGACCATAAGGCTGCGGGGCCAGGGCCGCCAGTCCGGCGGCCGTTCCGGCGACCTTTACCTTAAGATCCGGCTGCTCCCGGACCCGCGTTACGAGGTGGACGGCGACGACCTGAAGGTGAAGGCCGACGTGTTCCCCTGGGACGCGGCGCTGGGCGCGGAAATAACCGTGCCGGCCCCCGGCGGCCCGGTGAAGATAAAACTGCCGCAGGGCTCCGCCTCGGGCCGCAGGCTGCGCATAGCCGGCCGCGGCCTGCCGCGCAAGGACGGAGGGCACGGCGACCTTTACGCCGAGATAAGGCTGTACCTGCCGGAAAAACTTTCCCCGCGTCAATTGGAGTTGATGAAAGAACTGCGCGACGCCTAAAGAAAAAGGCCCCTTCCGGGGCCTTTTTCTTTTACAGCCGGCGTCTCAGTCGAAAGTGGAACCGGTGATGGAGGACGAGGCAGCCTCGACGCGGGCGCTGGTCCTGGCCTCGGCGGCCTTCTCGAAAGGCGAGCCCATCTCCTCGAGCCGGCCGTCGCCGCGCACGTAGTATATCGCCTTGGAGGTTACATCCTTTATGGCGGTGTGCACGGTCCACTTCAGCTGCACCTGCATGGCGGCTATCGGGTTGTCGGAGCTGCCGACGTTGGCCACGGTGGAATCCGGGACCTCGGAGGCCAGGCTTACCTTGTAGCCCCAGGCGGTCTCGACATTGAGAGGCTCCACTGCCACGCCGGTGAGGAACTTGCCCTTGCCGTTGTAGTTGCCGCCCCAGGTATAGTGCACCTGGTAGGTCACCTTTACCACCTGGCCGCCCAGGCCGTTCTTCATCGAGAAGGAATACTTCTTGGTGGCGGGGCTGCTCCAGCCCTGCAGCTGGCTCCAGTGGCTGAGGCCGTAAGGCACGGCGTTGGCGTATTTAACCGAGATATTCACGACGGGCTGGTTCTTCTCTATCAGCGTCCAGATCTTGTCCGCGAGGTTCACGATGTTGTCCAGCGTGGAGACGACCTGGTTCACCTGGTTCAGGGAATCGCCGGGCTGGCCGCCCTGGGGCAGGCCGCCGTCGCCGTTGCCGAGCTGCGGCCCCGACGGGGGCTTGGGCAGTTCGCCGGGAGGAGGGATGGCGGGCGCGCCGTTGGGACCGTCGCCGCGGCGGGAGGTCATCTCCTCGATGGCGGCGGAATTCTCGTCGGGCAGGAGGTAGCGGGGATCGGAAATGTCGGAAGCGCGCGCGGCTCCTGCGAGCAGGGCTACGGCGGCTGCGGCGAAAGCTATGTTCTTTTTCATCGTTTATTCTCCTTGGCTCGGTTAATTATATTATAGGCGCGCCGGGCTCCGGGCGTAAGCGGCCAAGTACCCAGGCCGGCGCGGTATTTGGACCCAGGCCGCTCCGGGACCAACGGGCAAATAAAAACCCCGGTCCCCCTTTAAGGGGACCGGGGCCAAGGCGGACGCGCGTCTTAGTCGAAGGTGGAGCCGGTGATGGAGGAGGAGGCGGCGTCCACGCGGGCCTTGGTCTTAGCCTCGGCCGCTTTCTCGAACGGGGTGCCGATCTCCTCGAGCTGGCCGTCGCCGCGCACGTAGTATATCGCCTTCGAGGTGATATCCTTTATGGCGGTGTGCACGGTCCACTTCAGCTGCACCTGCATGGCGGCTATCGGGTCGTCGCTGGTGCCGACGTTGGCCACGGTGGAATCCGGGACCTCGGAGACCAGGGTGACCTTGTAGCCCCAGGCGGTCTCGACGTTGAGGGGTTCCACGGTTACGCCGGTGAGGAACTGGCCCTTGCCGTTGAAGTTGCCCTTATAGGTATAGTGGACCTGGTAGGTAACCTTCACGACCTGCGAGCCGAAGCCGTTCTTCATCGAGAAGGAATACTTCTTGGTGGCGGGCTTGTTCCAGCCCTGCAGCTGCGTCCAGTGGCTCATGCCATAGGGTACGGCGTTGGCGTAGTTGGTGGTGATGTTCACCACGGGCTGGTTCTTCTCTATGATGTTCCAGATCTTCTCGGCCAGGTTTACGATGTTGTCCAGGGTGCCGACGGTCTGGTTGATCTGGTTGATGGTATTGTTGAACTGCTCGTTCGGGTCCGCGGCGGTGCCGTTCACGCCGGGGTTATCCCCGCCGGTGTTGCCGGTATTGCCCACCTGGGGATTAGTGGGCGGCTTGGGCAGTTCGCCCGGGGAAGGGATGACCGGGGTGCCGGGTATGGTGCCGCCCCTGTCGTTCACTTCCTGGATCATTATCGAGTCCTCGTCCACCGCGAAATAGCGGGGATCGTTGACGTCTGCGGCCGAAACGCGGCCGGCGAACAGCGCGGTCAGTGCGGCGGTAAGGGCTAACGCTTTCTTCATTTTGTTCCTCCTCACTCTATTTAAGGTCTGGTCGTCCTTAAAAAACATTACCTTCGAGCAGCGGGGCGGCGGAGCTGACATCCTCCACGGCCGGGCCCTTCTTCCAGGGGGTGGCGATCTCTTCGTAGTAGCCGTTGCCCTGTATGTAGTACACGCTGGTGCCGTCGCTCTCCTTGAGCACGGTGGCCATCTTCCAGTTGAGCTTGAGCTGCATCGCGGCTATCGGGTCCACGTCGGAGCCGACGTTGACCACGGTGGAGTCGGGCACCGAGGCGTTCATATAGAACTTGTAGCCCCAGGCCACGTCCACCTTGGTGGGGACCACGGCCACGGCGGTCAGGAAGCGGCCGTTGCCCTTGTAGCTGCCGCCGTAGGTGTAGGTGACCTTGTACTCGCAGTCTATCATCGTGGCGCCGAAGAGGTTCTCGGCGTAGAAGCCGTAGACATAGGAGCGGGGCCTGCTCCAGCCCGCGAGCTGGGTGGCCGAGGTGACGCCGGCCGGGTAGGCGGTGGCGTACTTGGTCTCTATCTGGGCTACCGGGGCGTTCTCCTGTACTATCTTCCAGATCTTGGAGCCTATGTTGACTATTTTCTCCACTGAGACAAGGATGCCTTCCAGGGATTTGGGATTGGACTCGGCCAGGTTTATGATGGGGGCGTCGTCCTTGGCTTCTATGAGGCGGAGCTTCACCGACTTGGGGTCGATGGTGAAGTAGGCGGGATTGGAGGCGGCCATGTCCCGCTCCGTCCTGGAGAAGACAGGGGTTATGGTGGTTACCGCTTTGAACTCGGCTTCCTCGGCTGCGTTCTGGCCAAGGGCCGGCACCGCGAGAGACATCAAGGTTGCAAGCGCATAGAAGGAGGAGAGGTTCTTCATGTTGTGTACTCCTTTCTATCCATCGACTACATATCAAGTATACAGGCTGGCCCGGAATTCATCAAAGTCATAAGGCCCATACAGGCCAACTATTTGGACCTAGGCCCTTCTGGGCCTTTAGACCCAGAAGACATTGACATGTAAAGAGTTGTCAAGACCTGCATATGTTTTAACACACCCCCCTCCGGCTGTCAAGGGCCCGTAAAAAGCGGAAGGGCGGGCCCTTTCGGGACCCGCCCTTCGCTTGGACCGGCCGTTTTAGGCGGCGGCCTTCTCCTCCACCTTCACGTCGCAGCTCATAGCGGCGATCTGGCGGTACACGCTCATGCGCCACTTATACTCGGCCTCGGCCAGCTTGGCCAGGCGGGCGGCGGCTTCCGGGTTGGCCTTGTGCAGCGCGCGGAAGCGGTTCTCGCCCATCATGAAGTCCTGCACCGACGTGGTCGGCTCGGGGCTGTCGATGGAGAGCGGGTTCTTGCCCTGCGCCTTCAGCGCGGGGTTGAACCTGAACAGCGGCCAGCGGCCGGAGGTCACGGCCTTCTTCTGCTCGGCCATGCCGGTGGCCATGTCTATGCCGTGGGCTATGCAGTGGCTGTAGGCTATCACTATGGACGGGCCGTCGAAGGCCTCGGCCTCGGCTATGGCCTTCACCGCCTGCTGGTAGTTGGCGCCCATCGAGATCTGCGCGACG
>JACCEE010168883.1_pt1 | contig 17281 bp, 13 predicted proteins | sample 7449931 | NCBI WGS metagenome assembly JACCEE01 (sample SAMN15323457, study PRJNA562643) | freshwater metagenome | isolation source: river surface water | place: USA:Blue River Watershed | collected 2017-08-19 | reverse complement strand
TTTAATTCTTTGGCAAGTGCTTTTAAGCTTCGAGAGATATTTGAAATTTCTTGTTCACGGTTATTGTTTCTATCACCACTACCACTCATCAATTGTAGGTAGTCAATAATGATGATACCAACCTTGTGTTTGTTTACCAGCCTTCTGGCTTTCGCTCTAAATTCAAAAATATTTAAAGCCGCTGTGTCATCAATAAAAAGTGGCGCACGCTCTAATTTTTTTAAACCTTTTGCGTGTAGTTGCTGGTATTCGTAATCTTCTAGCTTACCCCTAGAAATTTTTTCCATTTTAATTTCACTCTCTGCACTTAAAATACGTTGTACAAGCTGAGGTGCACTCATCTCTAAGGAGAAAAACCCAACAGGGATGGGCTTTGTAGGGTGCAGTGCTGCATTACGTGCTAGATTTAGTGCAAAGGCTGTTTTACCCACAGACGGTCTTGCCGCAAGGATAATTAAATCGGTAGGTTGCCATCCGTAGGTGATGCGGTCTAGTGTTGGGAATCCACTTGGCACACCAGAAATGTCTTCTGTTTTGGTACGCAGTTCATCAATACGATTGATGGTTTTTGCAAGTACCTGTCCTATTTCTTCAAAATTCTTTTTAAGATAATTGTTGGTGATGTTAAACATTTTTGTTTCACTGTCATCTAGTAAATCAAAAACGTCGGTACTGTCTTCGTATGCGTCACCAATAATTTCACCACTAATTCTAATGAGTTCGCGCTGAATAAATTTTTGTAAAATAATTCTGGCGTGTGCGTCAATGTTGGCAGCCGATACCACCGAGTTGGTGAGTTTTGTAATTTGATAAGGCCCACCCACAAGGTCTAATTCATTTTTAGATTTTAAACCTTCAACCACCGTTAAAATATCGATAGGCACGCTATCGTTTTGCAGTTGCTGCATCACTTTAAAAATGAGCTGATGTGCTTCTACATAAAAACATTCTGGCTTAATAATTTCTGAAACCGTGTCAAAAGCGCTTTTTTCAAGCATAATAGCACCCAGTACCGCTTCCTCTAATTCTTTAGCTTGTGGTGGCACTTTACCATAGAGCATACTGCTCATGTCTATGGATGGCTTTCTAGGTTTACGGTTGGTATTTGTAATTTTAACGTCCATTTTTAGCTTGCTTTAGTAAGTTGTTTGTAGCGCCAGGCGCCAACAGATTAGAGCGAATATGCACCAAGATTTGCGCTTTTTCAAGTATTTCTTCGCTATTTTTCGTCCACAGGCAACTAACCGTTTACGCAGGTTTTTACTGCGCTATTCACACAATTTACTACTGTTATCCACCATTATCAAAACTTATTCCACCAAAAAAGAGCATTATTAACAAATCTTGTGCAAAGAGAATTTTGCTCTAATTGTGTCTTTTGTTCCCATGAAAGCGTAGCATTTACGGCTATAAAAACTTATTTTTGAGCCTCTTAAATACGTAAAAGCAATCATGACCATAAGTTATAACTGGCTATCTGAATATCTTCCTTGGCCCATTGAGCCTCAAAAATTGTCTAAAATTTTAACGTCTATTGGATTAGAGGTTGAAAGTTTAACTTTTTACGAAAATGTAAAAGGAGGACTTGCTGGACTCGTGGTGGGAGAAGTGCTTACGGTTACACAACACCCCAATGCCGATAAATTAAAAATTACAACTGTACAAATTGGTGCCGAAGCGCCACTTCAAATTGTATGTGGGGCGTCCAATGTTGCCGCAGGACAAAAAGTAATTGTTGCAACTATTGGGACTACTATTTATCCAAGTACTGGAGATCCTTTAACCATGCGTGTTGCAAAAATTAGAGGAGAAGAAAGTTTTGGCATGATTTGCGCCGAAGATGAAATTGGACTTGGCAGCAGTCATGATGGTATCATGGTACTGCCAGCAGATACTAGCGTTGGAACGCCCGCTGCTACACTATTTGAGCCTTATCAAGACTGGGTGTATGAAATAGGCTTAACACCTAATCGTATGGATGCGATGAGCCATTTGGGTGTTGCTAAAGATGTGTGTGCTTATTTAACACATCACGAAAAAGAAGCCAAACCAGTTACACCGTTTTCAAATTCATTTAGTCCAGATCAAAATAATAAAACCATTACTGTTAGCATCGAAAACGAAGAAGCTTGTAAGCGTTATGCAGGTATCGAATTAACAGGTGTTACAGTATCTGATTCTCCAAGTTGGTTAAAAAATAGATTAACTGCCATTGGCGTAAGGCCCATTAATAATATTGTAGACGTTACCAATTACATTTTACACGAAACCGGTCAACCCCTGCATGCTTTTGATGCAGCAGCTATTACGGGTAATCAAGTGATTGTAAAAAATGTTGCTGCCGGTACATCCTTTACAACCCTTGATAACAAAGAGCGCAAACTACAAGACACTGATTTATTAATTTGCAATGCCACAGATCCCATGTGTATTGCGGGTGTGTTTGGTGGCGCTGCAAGTGGCGTGCATGCAGGCACAACTTCTATATTTTTAGAGAGTGCTTGGTTTCATAATACCACCATTCGTAAAACATCTTTGCATCATGGACTCCGCACCGACGCGGCTACTAGGTTTGAAAAAGGTGTTGATATTGCCTCTACAGTTCAGGTACTAAAAAGAGCTGCGTTACTTATTAAAGAAGTGGCTGGAGGTAGTATTAGTTCTGACGTTACAGATATCTATCCAAACGTAACGCCTAAAACAGAAGTCGCTGTTAAATACCATTACATCAAAAAATTAAGTGGTAAAAATTACCACCCAGAAGCCGTTAAAAAAATATTGACAGCACTGGGTTTTGAAGTAATTGGCGAAGGTATTGATGAACTCCGTGTTGCAGTGCCTTACAGCAAACCAGACATTAGTATTCCTGCCGATTTAGTAGAAGAAATTTTACGTATTGACGGACTTGATAATATTGAAATTCCGACCACCATTACCATTAGTCCTGCCGTAGAAGTGGCAAGCGCTAAAGAAGTGATCAAAGAAAAAACGGCTAACTTTTTAGTGGGTAAAGGCTTTGTAGAAATTTTCACGAACTCCATTACCAATAGTCAATATTTTACGCCAGCAGTTTTAGAAACGGCGGTAAAAATGATTAATAATTTAAGTGCCGATTTAGACGTGCTTCGTCCTTCGATGCTTGAAACCGGACTTGAAACCATTGCCTACAATTGCAATAGACGCAACCACAATTTGCGTTTATTTGAATTTGGTAAAACCTATGCTACCAGTGGTTCTGGACAGTATTCAGAAACAGAGCACTTGTGTATTTATTTGAGCGGTTTAGACACCGAAGCGGGCTGGCGCGTAAAATCTAAAGAGCAAGACCTACTCATGGCAAAAGGCATTTTGCAAGCGGTTGCTTCACTTACTGGTTTACCATCTATTCAGTGGACCTTGGAGGCTAATGATACTGCTACACTTGCTGCCGTTGTGGGCGGAACGACTATTGCAACGATTCTACATGTACCTCAACATAAATTGCAGCAATTTGATATTAAACAAAACGTTGTTTTTGTAGACATCGATGTGGCTGCGCTTGTTACTGCCGCTGAAAAACAAAAAATTGTATACAAAGAAGTGTCTAAGTTCCCAGCTGTTCAACGTGATTTGGCACTGGTAGTAGACCGCTCTGTAACCTATGCTGCCATTGAGCTTGCAGTAGGTTCCGTAAAACTTCCTAAACTAAAAGATACCCGTTTGTTTGACGTTTTTGAAAGTGATAAATTGGGCGTTAATAAAAAATCAATGGCCCTGAGTTTTACTTTTGTAGACGAAGAAAAAACCATGACTGATACCGAAACAGATGCTATGGTATCAAAACTAATGGGTGCTTTTGAAAAAGAATTAGGTGCCGAAATCAGAAAATAAGCACTTATATTTATACACGTATTTACATGTTTGAATTCGAAATACATATCAAATCTTTACAAGAAAAACTACAACTGCTCATCAAAAATCAGCAGCAGTTAGTTCGTGAAAATCAGCGCCTCACCGCTGATTTGGAAAAAGCAACCGGTATGGTGCACCAAAAAGAAGAGATGCTGCGAAACCTTCAGCAACAGCTTGATGGTATACAGGTGAGTTCTGCAAGTGGCTATTCGGATCAGGAAAAAGCAGCCCTAGAAAAGCGCATCAATACCTACCTCAAAGAAATTGACCACTGTTTAACGCTTCTTAAATAAATAGTATGGCTGAGCTAATCCCCATCAATATTGTTATTGCAGATCGAAGCTACCGCATCCGAATTGAGCCCGCCGAGGAGGAAATGGTGCGTAAATCAGCTAGTCTGATCAACGATAAAATAGCCGAATACCGTCAAAATTTGGCCGGTAAAGACATGCAGGACTATGTAGCCATGGTTCTTTTATGGTTTGCCACGGAGCAAAACACCAGCACCATCCACGAATTAAAGTGGAAAGAAGCCGCCGAAAAGATAAACTCTCTCGAAAAACTCATTGATAAAGCGCTGATTTAAGTATCTTCGTTCCTATCCGTTTACTTATTAAAGTAAATCTTCATGTGTATGCGTGAAAGAATGATTGTGAACAACTTAAAAAAAGCTAAAAATGGACCAGACGATTGTCTCTATAATACTTGCCGCCACCTCACTTGTAGTAGGGGTTGTTGCGGGAAGGGTTTTCTTCGCTAAAAACACTAAAAAACAAATTGAAGAAGCCAACACACAAGCTGCAAATATTTTAAAAGAAGCCGAATTAAGAGCCGAAACCATTAAAAAGGAAAAGCAACTCGAGGCTAAAGAAAGATTTGTACAACTTAAATCTGAGCATGAAAGAGAAGTGCTAGAACGCAACCGCAAAGTAGTTGACGTAGAAAACAGACTCAAACAAAAAGAAATTGCCGTTAATCAAAAAGAGGCTTCACTTGACAAACAAGTCAAAGAAAACGAAGCCATCAAAGAAAACCTAAACAGGCAAATTGATGTAGTAAACGCGAAGCGTACCGAGCTCGAAAAACACCAAGAAGAACATATTCGCCGCCTCGAAAAAATTGCCAATTTAAGTGCCGATGATGCGCGTGAGCAGTTAATCGAAAGCCTTAAAAATGAAGCGCAAACACGTGCTTTATCCATGCAACAAGACATCATCGAAGATGCCAAGCAAAAAGCAAATAAGGAAGCGCGCAAAATTGTTATTCAAACCATACAACGTACGGCAGCAGAGCAAACCATCGAAAATACCGTAACTGTATTTAACCTCGAAACCGACGAAATTAAAGGTCAAATTATTGGTAGAGAAGGTCGTAACATTAGAGCCATCGAAGCTGCAACGGGTGTAGACTTAATTGTAGATGATACACCGGAAGCCATCATCTTATCTTCATTTGATCCGCTACGTAGAGAGATTGCTCGTTTAAGTTTACAACGCCTTGTTTCTGATGGCCGTATCCACCCAGCACGTATTGAAGAAGTGGTAGAAAAAACCCGTAGACAATTGGAAGAGCAGGTAATGGAAATTGGAGAGCGTACCGTTATTGAAATGGGTATCCACGGTCTTCACAAAGAACTTATCCGTATTGTAGGTAAAATGCGCTTTAGATCTTCCTATGGTCAAAACCTACTCATGCACAGTAGAGAAACTGCCAATTTGTGTGGTATCATGGCGTCTGAGTTAGGTATGAACCCTAAACTTGCAAAAAGAGCCGGTCTTTTACACGATATAGGTAAGGTTCCTGACGAAGAAACAGAACTAAGCCACGCTTTATTAGGGGCTAAACTTGCCGAAAAATATGGTGAGAACCCAGCCGTAGTAAACGCCATTGGCGCCCACCACGATGAAATGGAGATGCAATATGTGATTTCCCCTATTATTCAGGCTTGTGACGCCATTTCTGGCGCTCGCCCAGGTGCTCGTAGGGAAATCATGCAACAATACTTACAGCGTATTAAAGACCTGGAAAACCTGGCTTTAGCCTACCAAGGGGTAGAAAAGGCCTATGCCATCCAGGCGGGTCGTGAACTGCGCGTAATCGTTGAGGCTGAGAAAGTTACGGATGGTGATAGCGATAAATTGAGCTTCGAAATAGCCCAAAAAATCCAAACCGAAATGACGTATCCGGGTCAAATTAAAGTAACCGTAATTAGAGAGAAAAGGGCAGTAAACGTAGCTAGGTAAAAAAAATTGTAAATCACTTCCGATTTTCGATTTTTACCCCTACCTTTGCCGTCCGCAAAAATTAAAAGATATGGACGCAGCAGTTCAGTTTGTACACGAACAATTAACCGTAAAAAAGCAATATCCTGCCTTCAAGGCTGGTGATAATGTCACTGTTAACTATAAAATCGTTGAGGGTGGTAAAGAACGTATTCAAAGTTTCCGTGGAGACGTAATCAAGTTACAAGGAACTGGAGCAACTGCTTCTTTCACTGTACGTAAGATTTCGGATGGCGTGGGCGTTGAGCGTTTATTTCCTATCTTATCTCCAAATATTGAATCTATCCAACTAAACAAAACGGGTAAGGTTCGTCGTGCTAAACTATACTACCTACGTGAGCGTAGCGGTAAAAGTGCACGTATTAAAGAAAAACGTTTCTAGTAGAACAATACCTTTTTACAAACGGAAGTTAGCATCCAGCTACTTCCGTTTTTTTATGCCCATTATTTGACCCTTTACATTGTTTTTCCCCTACCTTTATAGTCTTAAATCAAATCATTATGGGCAACTTAGGATTTCAAGAAATATTACTCATTGCAGTAGTTGTACTTGTTTTATTTGGCGGACGAAAAATTCCAGAATTTATGCGCGGCCTTGGTAAAGGTATCCGTGAATTCAACGATGCAAAAAACAACGTGAAAAAAGAATTAGAAGAAGGTATCAAAGAAAAAGATACACAAGCTTAATTTTTATTTCACTTATTCTGACAAACAAACAACCTTAGCCTTTGTTTCGGTTCACTACAATCAAAGACTATCATAACAATTTACAGAGCGGCCAAACCACAGTTGTGGAGGCCGTTCGTTTTTTTGTGGAAGCAGCTACAAGCGGTGCACACTTAAATGCATGGCTCAATATCTACGAAGACGAAGCTTTAGCAGCAGCAAAAAAACTAGACGAACATATTCAGGCCGGACAGACATTACTCCCTTTACACGGTGTAGTAGTGGGTTTAAAAGATGTGATTGCCTACAAGAATCATCCTTTATCTGGAGCATCTAAGATCTTAGAAAATTTCCATTCCATTTTTGACGCTACTGTTGTACAAAAATTACAAGCAGCAGGCGCTATTATTTTAGGTAGACAAAACTGTGATGAGTTTGCCATGGGCAGTAGCAACGAAAACTCGGCCTATGGTCCCGTAAAAAATGGCATCGACCCCACGCGAGTGCCGGGTGGTTCATCGGGAGGATCGGCAGTTGCTGTTCAAATGAATCACTGCATGATTAGCCTAGGCTCCGATACAGGCGGATCTGTAAGACAGCCCGCAGATTTCTGTGGCATCGTTGGCTTAAAGCCTTCTTATGGAAGAATTTCGCGTTACGGACTTATAGCGTATGCTTCTTCTTTTGATCAAATTGGCATTTTTGCAAAATCGGTAGACGATGCCGCGCTAGTGCTTGAAATTATTGCGGGCCAAGATGCATTTGATAGCACTGTTTCAGAACAACCGGTTCCTGCATATAGTACGTTGGTAGATGACCAACCTTCAAAAAAACGTATCGCTTATTTTAAAGATGCACTCGAGCATCCAAGTTTGGATCTTGAAATCAAAGCAGCAATTTATGCTTCCATAGCACAATTGCAAAAAGCAGGCTATGCTGTAGATGCGGTTTCATTTGATATGCTTGATTTAGTAGTTCCTACTTATTATGTGTTGACCACTGCCGAAGCGTCTAGTAATTTATCACGTTATGATGGTGTAAAATTTGGGCACCGCTCAAGTGTTGCAAGTGAAGACCTAACAGCCATGTATAAAAATGCAAGAAGCGAAGGTTTTGGTAAAGAAGTAAAGCGAAGAATTATGCTGGGCACTTTTGTTTTAAGCGCTGGTTATTTTGATGCGTATTTTACAAAGGCACAGCAAATTAGAAAACTATTAGTAGATGGCGCTACGGAGTTGTTTAAAAACTACGACGCTGTGCTACTACCTACCGTGCCTAGTCCTGCATTTTTAATTGGTGATCATCAACAGGATGCAGTCGCTATGTTTTTAGCAGATATTTATACCGTATATGCAAATCTTGTAGGTATTCCTGCCATATCAATTCCTTTGTATAAGCATTCAAATGGATTGCCCTTTGGACTTCAGGTTATGTGCGCTCCATTTGAAGAGTTGGCATTACTTCAACTTTCAACGGATATTCAAAAATCACATGAATAAGTTTTTTCGTTTATTGTTATTTGTTTTAGGGATGTTGGTGCATGATTTTGCATCCGCAAACATAGCTATAGCAGATACGATCATTGACGATAAAAAACCATTTGCGAATTTATTTTTATATAATAAAGTAGCATCCAATAAACCGTATCAAGCACAAATCAATCCACGCGCTATTTCTTTTGTAGAAGAATACATTAAAAAGCAGGGTAAGTCACTCGAAAAAATGAAAGTATGGGGTAAGCCCTATTTTGATTTATACGATCAAATCTTGATCAATTATGGTATCCCAAAAGAAATGAAATACCTCAGTGTTATTGAAAGTCATTTAGGGGCAGGCGGTATATCTTGGGCAGGTGCTGTAGGCCCGTGGCAACTCATGCCGGGGGTTGCTAAAGAATATGGATTGCAAGTGGGCGGATACTGGGATCAACGCACCGATTATTTTAAAAGTACGCATGTAGCTGCAAGGATCATGAAAAAGCTTTACGCAGAATTTGATGATTGGTTACTAGTAGTGGCGGCTTACAATTGCGGGAATGGATGTGTGCGGTCGGCTATTAGAAGGGCTAAAAGCAAAGACTTTTGGCAGCTGCAATATTTTTTACCAGAAGAAACGCGCAATCATGTAAAAAAATTTATTGCTACCCATTTAATATTTGAAGGTGCGGGTGGTTTTACCACCATGACGGCTGCAGAAGTAGCACAGGCTAAAACGCAAATTAAAAATACACCCCTTACACTTTCTGCTGCCGAGCTTGCAAGGTCGGCTCTGATAGAAGTATCGGGTAGGTTTAACTCACTGGTTGTTGCCAATGAATTACAAATCAATATTCAGCAGTTTAATGCTTGGAATCCTGGTTTTGATAAAGCCTTAGCAGCAGGCGAAAAATATGCCATGCGCATTTCAAAAGATAAGGAAGCTATTTTTTTAGCTAAAAAAAATCAATTACTGCTAGCGTCTGTGAGAGCCATTATTGAAGGCGTTCATCAGTAGTATTGTGGGTACTTAAAAGTACTTTTTCGATGGCGGATGCTTTGAGCAAACACTCTTCATATTCTTTTTCTGGGTCCGAATAAATGGTGATACCGCCCCCAACTTGGTAGCTAGCTTTCCCGGTATTGTTATTAAAAAAAATACTTCTAATAACTACATTAAAATCAAAATCTCCAGCTGGATTGATATAGCCGACAGTGCCGGAATACAAGCCTCGTTGTGTTGGCTCTAAAAGGTCAATGGTTTCCATGACACTCTTTTTTGGAGCGCCCGTCATACTACCCATGGGAAAAGTGGCTTCTAGTATTTCAGAAAAGGAAACATTGTCACCAATCTTTCCGGTAATGGTAGAAATCATTTGATGTACCTGCGGGTAACTATATATGCCAAAGAGTTCTGATACCTCAACCGAACCTTGTTTACAAATTCTACTCAAATCGTTTCTTACAAGATCTACCACCATTACGTTTTCACTTTTGTCTTTACTACTGTTTTGAAGTGTCTCTAATTGTAGCCTATCATCCGAGTCGTTTTCTAGATTACGTTTGATCGTTCCTTTAATAGGCTGTGAAATAAGTTGGTTCCCTTTTTTTTGTAGAAATCTTTCGGGGCTAGCGCATAAAAGATAGTTTGCTGCACTTTTATAAAAGCAAGCAAATGGGGTGGGTGACAAGGCTGTTAGTGCTTTGTATAAACTAACTGGATGTGCATTTGTGAGGGCAGTCTCAAAACCTTGACAATAGTTTATTTCATAAAAATCGCCGCGCCTTATAAGACCTAAAATTTTATCGATGTTTGCCAAATAAGTCGCTTTGTCAACGAGCGGAGTAATGGTTGACTTAAAAGCCTGTGTTTGGCTGATCTCTGAAAAATCTAAACCAAGTATTTGATCAAAAATTACTTGCGGGTTGTCGTGTAGGCTTTCAATGGTAACCTTATTATCTTGTAGCTCAATAATAACGGCTGGGGTATACAGATAAGCCAAAGGGAAGCCAGTAAAATTTGTTTTATTGTTTGGCTTTGTAATGTTATGGTATTCGTAATTGAAGTGCGCAAAAATCCAATTACCCTTTTGCGCTTCGAGGTATGCGTTTAGTGCAGTAGGGTCTACTTGTTCTAGTGAAATATAGGAACTAGGATCAACAGCTGCGATGCAATCAATGGCTGCATAGGGTGATGTATAAGCATGTGTATCTAAAAAAGTGCAAACATCAAACTGGTTGATCCAGTGTAAGATTTGCACTTTAAATACGTTGGGGTTATCTATTAAAAAAACCTGCTTATTTTTTTTCACGTATGGCTACAGATGATTAAAAATCATCATCATCGTCATCAAATCCACTATTCTTATCGTCAAAGAGGTCAAATTCATTGAAATCCTCATCTAATTTAAAATCGTCTTCATCAGAAGCAGCGCCTTTCTTTTTAGGACCAGCAGCCTTTTTTGATTTACTTTTTGGTAAATCAAATTCTGCAAAATCTGGATCCCAACTGTCGTCTTCTTCAGATGCATTCCAGTCATCATTTTCTTCCGCTTCATCAAAATCATCATCATCGTCGTCATCGACAGATTTTTTTGAAGCGGATTTTGTACTAGATTTTTTTGGCGTTGATGTTTCATCATCATCGTCATCAAAATCATCATCGTCTTCTAATTGCTTTTTGCTTTTAGAAGAAGCTTTTGGAGCAACCTTTTTTGTTGCTGCTTTAGGGGCTGAGGACTTTTGATCCTTATCAGATTTCACTGCCATATTTCTAATAAGATTTACTGCGTAAAATTTCAACGCAAATTCCTTTTATCCAAATAAAATCGCAAAAAAATTTAAAATATTTTTTCTGCTAAATTTTTACTATTTGTTCGCGTCCAGGTCCGTTCGATACATAAGTTACAGGCGCACCAATATAATTATTAATAAAGTCTACGTAAGTATTCATGGTTGCAGGAAGTTCAGATGCCAATTTTAATTGGGTGGTATCCATATTCCAACCCTTAAAACTTTGTAAAACAGGTTCAATATCAATATTTGACATTTGGAAAGGCACTTCTTTGGTTGTTGCGCCGTCGATGCCGTATGCAGTACAAACCTGTAGTTCTTCAAATGCGTCTAAAACGTCGGCTTTTGTCATCACTACTTGGGTTACGCCATTAATCATACAAGCGTATTTTAGGGCTACTAAATCGATCCAGCCGCATCTGCGTGGACGTCCGGTGGTAGCACCAAATTCACTTCCAATTTTTCTAATTTCTTCTCCAACGCTGTCATGTAATTCGGTAGGGAATGGACCGCCACCTACTCTGGTGCAATACGCTTTGGTTACACCAAACACTTCATTGATTTGTTTAGGAGAAACACCAAGACCCGTACAAACACCTGCAGAAATGGTGTTAGAAGAGGTAACAAATGGGAAAGTTCCAAAATCAATATCTAACATACTTCCTTGAGCACCTTCTGCTAAAACTTTTTTACCTGCTTTAATTTGATCATTGATATAATATTCGCAGTTGATCACGTTGAGTGTTTTTAAAAACTCAAGGGCTTCAAAAAACTCTTCTTCCCAGGCCGAAATATCTTCAATGAAATGAAAATTGTCTAATAATTTCTGATGCTTTAAACGAAGCTTGATGTATTGGGTGGTAAAGCGTTTGTCTAGTAAATCGCCTACTCTTAAAGCGTTACGGCCTGTTTTGTCCATGTAGGCTGGTCCAATACCTTTGAGGGTAGAACCAATTTTACTTTCACCTTTAGAAAGTTCAGATGCTTTATCTAGTGCACGGTGCGTTGGAACAATGATATTGGTGCGTGCAGAAATAAATAAATTTTTACGCACGTCAATTCCAAATGCAGCAACCGCGTCACATTCTCTTTTTAATGTTACTGGATCTAGTACCACACCACCACCAATAATATTTACTTTGTTTTGGTGAAAGATACCAGAAGGTATTTGGTGAAGTACCATTTTTTTGCCTTCTACATATAAAGTGTGTCCGGCATTGGGTCCGCCCTGAAAGCGCGCAACAATATCATAATTAGGTGCAAAATAGTCTACTATTTTTCCCTTTCCTTCGTCACCCCATTGTAACCCTAATAATACGTCAACCATAAATTCAAATTTGAAGGACAAAAATAAGTGTTGAAAGCCCTAATAAAAATTAATTTTCTGCTTCTGCGTCAAACCGGTCTACGGTTTGGATACCATGTAAGGCTTTTAGCCTTGTAACAAGTACTTCTAGCTCTTCTTTGTCGTGTACAAATATTTTTATGGTACCCTCAAAAAGGCCTTCTTTGGATTCGATGGTTAGGCCCGCAATATTGATGCGTAAATCACCACTAATAATATTGGTTATTTTATTAATAACCCCTACATCGTCGAGTCCTATAATTTTAAGACCCGTTAAAAACGATATTTCTTTGTTTTTAGCCCACTTGGTTTTTACAACCCGGTGCCCGTAATTGGCTAATAATTGAGTAGCATTGGGGCAGTTGGTGCGGTGAATAATGAGCCCTTTACCAGTACTTACAAAGCCAAACACATCATCACCTGGTATTGGATTGCAACATTTTCCAAGGGCATACTTGATTTTGTCGCTACTTTCTCCAAAAATGATCAGTTCCGATTCTTTTTTAGAGTAGGTTTTACCAGCTCCGGGTTCGGTACTGGTCTCGATTAAACTTGGCTTTGGTTTTGGAAGTTCTATTTTATCGCCATGAACCGTAAAGTCTTTAAGTTCTTTTAGGTCAAGAGATTTAGTGGCTATTTTATAGTGTAAATCTAGACCAGATGGTAGCTTGTAAAAATGAACCAGTTCGTCTATGTTATGCTGGCTGTATGCAGCACCCATGCTCTCTAATTTGCGTTGAAGCACATATTTTCCATCTTCTGCAATGGTTCTTTTTTCTTCCCTTAGCGCGTCTTTAATTTTATTTTTTGCTTTCGCTGTTACTACAAACCCGAGCCAGTCTTCGGAAGGCTTTTGTTTGTTACTGGTAATAATTTCTATTTGGTCTCCACTTCTTAGCACATGGCTTAATGGCACTAATTTATGTTGCACTTTAGCACCAATACACTTAGATCCTACTGCAGAGTGAATGGCAAATGCAAAGTCTAGTGCGGTGCTTCCGGTAGGTAACATTTTTACTTCACCCTTTGGGGTGTACACATAAATTTCTTCCGCTAAAAAAGAAGTTTTAAAATCTTGTAAAAAATCGAGACCGGCCCCATCTTGTGTATTTAACACTTCTCTAATTTGTCCAAACCATTTATCAAAACGGTCTTCACTATCGTTTCCTTCTTTGTATTTAAAGTGTGCGGCTAAACCTTTCTCTGCAATTTCGTTCATACGTTTAGAACGAATTTGAACTTCCACCCATTTACCCTGTGGTCCCATCACGGTTGTGTGTAAAGCCTCGTATCCATTGCTTTTGGGGTTACTTAACCAGTCTCTTAAACGCTCTGGCGATGGCATGTATTCGTCTGTAATGGTAGAGTATACTTTCCAACAATCTTCTTTTTCTTTTTCGGGTGCTGAGTCTAAAATAATTCGAATGGCAAAAAGGTCATACACTTCTTCAAAAGCAACACCCTTCTTTTTTATTTTATTCCAAATCGAGTGAATACTTTTTGGTCGTCCATAAATTTCAAATTCAAAACCACTATTCGTTAATTTCTCTTTAATTGGTTTTACAAACTCATTAATATATCTAGTACGTTCTCTTTTTGTTTCTGCTAATTTTTTTGCAATGTCTTTGTATCCCTCTGGTTCCATGTATTTCATGGATAAATCTTCGAGTTCCGTTTTTACATTGTAAAGTCCCATCCTGTGTGCAAGCGGTGCATATACCCAAATGGTTTCGGAAGCAATTTTTAATTGCTTTTCTTTTTTCATAAAATCCAGCGTACGCATATTGTGTAAGCGGTCTGCTAGTTTTATAAGAATCACGCGAGGATCATCGGTGAGGGTTAATAAAATCTTTTTAAAATTTTCTGCTTGCTGCGAAGTGTTGGTGTCCATTACCGTAGAAATTTTGGTAAGGCCATCTACAATTTTTGCAATTTCGGTACCAAATTCACGCTGCACGTCTTCGAGCGAGATATCAGTGTCTTCTACGGTATCGTGTAAGAGTGCGCAAATGGTACTCCTTACCCCAAGGCCAATTTCCTCTACGCAAATCATGGCAACCGCAATGGGATGTAAAATATAAGGCTCGCCACTTTTGCGACGCATGGTTTTGTGCGCATCTGCGGCCATTTCAAAAGCCTGTCTTACCAGTTCTTTATCACCTTTTTTTAATTTAGGACGTAGGCTTCGAGAAAGTGCACGGTAATGCCTAACGATTTCGTTTTTCTCTTGCTCGGCATTTAAATTATATTTTGGAAGTGCAAGTTCGGCACTCATTTGCGGGTCCTGATCCATATCTTTTACGAATATACGAATTAGCCCGCTTTTTTTGTGCTTACATTTGCATTTCACTATGAGCACGTCGGCACCAAAAAAAGTTTTTAGTTTTTTATTATTGGTTCGGGTTTTCAAATTTGTAAGACCCTACCGCGCTATTTTTTATGGTAGCGTTTTGCTGGCTATCGTGATGGCTATTTTTGCGCCCATTCGTCCTTATTTAATTCAGTTAACAGTGGATATGGCCACTGGAAAAACGGTGCATGTTCCGGGTTGGCTCAAACTTTTTATTGCCGAACAACATCTATCCGACGCCTCAAAATTTATTATAGCTGTGACCCTTTTTCAAGTGGTGTTTTTATTTGTTGAAACGGCTATTCGGTTTTTCTTTTCATTTATGACAGCAGCGCTAGGACAGCGCGTGGTAAAGGATTTGCGCATTGCGGTGTATGAAAAAATTGTAGGCCTTCATTTACGTCAATTTGATAAGACTCCTATTGGAACCCTAACAACTAGAACCATCGATGACATTGAAAGAATCAACGATATTTTTTCCGATGGGCTCATACCAATCATTGCAGATTTACTCACCATTGTGTTTACACTGGCTACCATGTTTTGGATTAATTGGCAATTGACACTCGTGAGCTTGGCACCTTTCCCTATCATGATTATTGCTACTTATTTTTTTAAGGAAAGCGTCAATAAAAGTTTTGTTGAAGTACGTAATGCGGTAGCAAGTTTAAACGCATTTATCCAAGAACATTTGTCGGGCATGGCGGTGGTACAAGCTTTTGCTGCAGAGGGAAGAGAACTGAATAAGTTTAAAAAAATAAACGCCGAGCACCGCCTCGCAAATATCAAGGCCATATTTGCGTACTCGGTATTTTTTCCAATTGTTGAAGTGGTACTGGCCATTAGTACCGGTTTATTGGTGTGGTTTATTGCAGGCAATGCATTAGACGCCGGACTACTCATGTCTTTTATACTCTATTTAAATCAGTTGTTTAGGCCACTGAGGGTCATTGCTGATAAATTTAATGTGCTTCAAATGGGTATGGTGGCCGCCGAAAGGGTGTTTAAAGTGATGGATAATCCCGATCAAATGCCGCCGGACAGCGCTGATAGTGTAGACGCTGGCATTTTAAAGGGCAATATAGATTTCAAAGACGTTTGGTTTGCTTACAAAGAGGAGCAGTATGTTTTAAAAGGCATCAATTTTTCTATTGGAGCAGGGCAAACCGTAGCCCTTGTTGGTCATACAGGAAGTGGAAAAACCTCCATTATAAGCCTACTCAACCGTCTTTACACCATAAATAAGGGTGATTTACTGCTGGATCAAAAGCCAGTTACCGCCTACACCCTAGAAAGCCTAAGACGTAATATTGGCGTGGTTTTACAGGACGTTTTCCTTTTTTCAGGGTCTATTTTGGACAATATTACCCTTCGAAACCCTGGTATTTCTGAGGCGGAAGTCATAAATGCTGCTAAGCTCATGGGCCTCCACGATTTTATCATGCAATTACCTGGGGGTTATCATTATCATGTGATGGAACGGGGTGCCACCCTCAGTTTAGGACAGCGCCAGCTTATTTCCTTTATTAGGGCGCTACTTTACAATCCAGCCATTTTGGTCTTAGATGAAGCTACTTCCTCTGTTGACTCTGAAACGGAACAGCTCATAGAAAAAGCCACCGAAACACTCATAACTGGCAGAACCTCAATTGTTATTGCGCACCGCTTGTCCACCATTCGTAAGGCCGATTTGATCATTGTGCTTGACAAAGGGGAGGTAAAAGAGAGCGGAAACCATGAATCACTCCTCCAAAAAGGGGAATTTTATGCCCGTTTGTATGAAATGCAGTTTGAAACAAAAAACACCCATTCTGTGTAGGTTTTGCGTCAAAAAAAGCCCCTTTTTTCTTCAATTTTAGTTGCTTTCTTTTACTGATTTCAAGGGTATAATCCCTATCTTTGCCGCAAATTTCGAGAAAGGTATGACGTTTAGAAGCATTAAATCTTTACTGGTAAAGACTTTCAGCGTTTTTTCTTTGCTGTTAGCGACCCAGGCATTTGCTGGGGAAAATCATACACCAGCACCTGTAGGAGCGGGCGTAGAAGCGACGGCTACAACAGAAGCACATGGTGCCAAAAAAGAAGGTGATTTTAATGTTACCGAAACCATTTTAGAGCACATCAAAGATGATCATAGCTGGCATTTATGGGGTCATACATCTATTCACTTACCTGTTATTTTAAAAACGTCTAAAGGCTTCGAGATTTTTTCTTCTGAAAAATTAGTAGACGAGCACCACGAACCAGCTATATACAAAGGCAATTTTGATTATAAATTAATTGAAGGAAAAACAAAAATTGTTGACGCGAACGGAAACGTTGATGTGGATGCAAGCAAACAATTATGGGATTTTTCAATCACTAAAAACGTAGCAAGTTTATTTGTTTCTGTTTTTATTTTACTAGTGGTTTTATTAAGTGCTGCTGCAGCGTACAAAAAAACAGGTGTAAAATCTGCACCTAAAGGACTTCAATCTTT
>JACCEE010112114.1_pt1 | contig 17323 bp, 14 predicted proteins | sample 7449931 | NCBI WGS metagenome assembly JACCEE01 (sample SAMN15323457, study PRJNA562643) | freshwater metagenome | isolation source: river surface water | place: USA:Blue River Watershed | collected 2017-08-19 | reverse complement strand
TAGGGGTGCGCGGTCGAAACTTCTTTCGCTAAATCCATGCCTTGTAAACCCGGAAATGCACGAGCCGCTTGCAATGCCGCGGTTTCATCTAAATTGTCTCCCGCCATCAAACACGCATTTTGTGCCCCTTTTTCTCGAAGCAACCGCGTCAAACGTCTGGTATCAATCCCTGCGATGGCTACGACTTGATGACGTTTTAGATATCCATCCAACGTTTCTGTGGCGCGCCAATTACTCAACAACAATGGAAGATCGCGAATGACCAAGCCTGCGGCATAAATTTTGGCGGCTTCTTCATCTTCTGGAGTGACACCGGTGCTACCAATATGTGGATAAGTGAGGGTGACAATCTGACGGAAATAGGAAGGATCGGTGAGGATTTCTTGATAGCCGGTGATGGCGGTATTAAAAACCACTTCACCAACGCTTTGTCCTGTGCAACCGATAGATTGTCCATAAAAAATGCTGCCATCTGCAAGTGCCAAGAGTGCTGTATATTTCATTGAGTCAAGTCACATCGTATAAGTTGGTTTATCGGATTTCAAATATTGGGCGATAATTTTCTCAATTTTTTCTCGTGTTGCGCCCTTATCCATTTCGCCAAAATGCACGCCGATCCCCGCAGGACGACTGCCCTGAGTTCCTTTAGGGTTGATCCATGCGATTCTTCCTGCCACGGGGATTTTTTCAGCGTCATTAAATAAGGTGAGGAGAACAAACACTTCGTCGCCCAATTGATATTTTTTTTCAGTGGGGATAAATAAACCACCGTGTTGTAGAAAGGGAAGATACGACATATATAAGATATTTTCGTCGTGGATGCGCAGCTCGAGCATGTTGCGTTTCAATCCACCCCCGCCGGGACGTTTTAAACCAGCCATAAACTATCTCCCAAATTCAGTCCAAGCAATTGCAATGGTTTCTAACAACCCTTGCGTTTTCACATTAGAAGTTCCCATCACCAGTCGATACGCATCTTGTTGCAGATCGAGCAGTTTGAAAAGATAACGTGAGTTTACTTGGCGCGCGAGACGTTGTAAAGGTTCGCGATAATCTTGATTAATCACGACCTGTTCGTTTCTGCTCTGAGAATAGCGGATTAAATCCATCGTCCAGATCAACATCCAATGCAGAATTTGCGCAACCTGTTGTTTATTCCACTGTTCTGCGATTTTAACCGGGTCGAGTTTGCCCTGCGGTAACTGCGTCAACGTATCGAATAATTCCCGCCGTTTATTTAACTCATCTCCTTCGACCAAGTTTAAAGCTGCCAGCGGGGCGTATGCGGAAAGATTCAGCAATAACGGCGCAAGTTGTGGATTGGGAATTTTTTTGATCAACCAATCGTGTGCCACCGTTTTATCTGGACGACTGAAATCAAAACGTTGACAACGACTGCGAATAGTGGCGAGCAACGCGCTGGGACGGTGGCTGATCAGCAACAACATCGTACTTTTCGGCGGTTCTTCCAACAATTTCAACAAACTGTTCGCCGCATTTTGATTCATCGCCTCAGCCGGATTGAGAATAATGATTTGATGACGACCATAATTTGCAGTTAAAGTACAAAATTCAATCAGTTGCCGAATCTGATCAATTGCAATTTGTTTACCTTCCTCTGCCGGTTCGACTCGGAATAAATCGGGATGCGTGTGAGCTTTGAGGAGTAAACACGGCTTACAATAACCGCAGATTTTTGGGATGTCGTTGTGAATACGCGGGTGTTCGCACAGTAGAAATTCCGCTAATTGGCGCGCAAAAATCGCTTTTCCCATGCCCTTCGTACCACACAATAACAGAGAATGTGGCAAACGCTGTTGTGACCACGCATTCAATAACGTGTGCCAAAGCGGTTGATGCCAAGGAAGTTGAGAATCCATAGAAGCCGTGAACGTTAGCCAAACAGAATGTTAAATTATAACAAATAGTTAGACAAGTTTGGGCAATTCGACAATAAAACACGCGCCCTGTCCTAATTCGCTCTCGCACCACACCTTGCCGCCTATCATTTCCACTAATTTTTTCACAATAAACAATCCCAAACCGGTTGAATTTTCCCCCGCGGTGGGTCGCGCCGTTAAGCGTGTGAATTTGCCGAATAATTTTTGCAGATCGTCAGCATTTAAGCCCTGTCCCTCATCCTGCACCTCCCAACGCACATATTTTTCAGTGTTGATTAAACGGATATACACATTCTTGTTAGGAGGAGAATATTTGATCGCGTTGGAAATAATATTGTCTAAAATTTGCCGCAACACATTCACATCTGCCCAAATCAACATTTCTGGCGTGGCAGCATCAAAATGCACTTGAATATTTTTCACCGCGGCACGGTTGAGGTAACTTTGCAATAATTTCTGCAACACCATCGTTATATTAATTTTCTGCATTTTTACCGCAATTTTCTGTGATTCGATCTGATTAACATCGAGTAAGTTCTTGATTAATTCCACCATTTGCCCCGATGCTTCAGCAATCATTTCTGCATAATTGACAACTTCAGCCATCGTCAGATTTTCAGCCGATTCAATAATTAACTCCGCCGCGCCTAAAATGCCTGCGAGTGGATTTTTGAGATCGTGGGCTGCAATCGCGAGAAATTCGTTTTTGTCTTGGTTCAATTGAATTAATTGCGTATTTTTGATTTCAATTTCATGCGTGTAGCGTAATGCGGCGTGCTTGGCTTCTTGTTCCTGTACCAACCGAATTCGATCTTCAACGGCTTGTTTGCGCTCAGTAATGTCTTGAAACACTGCAATACTGTAGAGAATTTTACCCTGCTCATCGAACAACGGTGTCCCCCACACTTCTATTGGGATAATACGCGTTCCCTCTCGAATTTCCATATTATCGACTGAAGAAAATTCGCCACGTAACGCTCGATAAATGGGCATTCGTTCGACCGGATATAATTGTTCGGTGCCCGCGAGATAGGCTTGATAAATTTCTGACAACTGATTAGGATAGCTTAACGGTTCAATGCCGCGTCCCAACAATTTTGTTGCCCATTGATTAATATAATGAATTCGACCATCGGCATGTAAAACCATGACCCCAATCGGCATCGCTTCTAAAAATTGTTTTAAGCGGATTTCATTGGCTTCAAGTTTGAGAAATAAAGTGTGTAACTGCTCCGCCATCTGGTTAAATGCTTGAGCCAATTGACCTAATTCATCGCGCCGCTGCAACGGGACGACATGATCCCACTGTCCGGTTGCGATCACTTGGGCGGCACTGTTGAGCGTTAAAATGGGTTGAATAATCCACCGAGCGGTCAATAATCCGATTAAAATCGCAATTAAAAAAGCAACTAATGCCAGTTGTAGCATTCTTTCATAATTACCATCAATATGTTGCATAAAATCAGCTTCTGGAATCGTCACCACAATCCACCAGTTGAGATTTCCGTCAAAGTGAATTGGCATGATTTGTAGAAAATATTTTTGATTACCGGTTGAAAAGTCAATTTGTTGAGTGTTTTGAATGTTAGAAAGTTGTTGAACTTGTTGCTGTAATTCGGCATAAGTGGCGCGAATGAGCGGGTGCGCGCTGTCAGAGGCTTTTAAGCGTTGCGTGGTTGTGCCTTGCGTGGTAAATAATTTCTGTAAATGAGAACTGGCAACCAGCGATCCGTCGGCTTCGGCAATAAATGCTACACCTGCTTTACCAATATTTAAAGTTTGCAAAAATTCGCTGACCTGACTTAGGGCAACATCGGCGGTGAACATGCCTTGAAAATTCCCATCTTTGTACATGGGTGTACCTAATCCGACCCCTAAATCGTCAAGCGAATAATATTTATAAACTGGATACCACGTTGGTTTTCCCGCTGCTAAGGTTGCCTTGAACCACACCCGCGTGCGCCCGTCAAAATTGGGTACGGATTTGATTAACGAGGTGCGATTGCCCTGATCATCCGTTGCATATTGCTGATGGGCGCGCTGAGTGGTTTCATCGGCTAGAAAAATTCGGAGTTCTTTGGTAACAAAATCGCGGTAGGCACTGATGATATGACCTTGATTATTCGTGTATGAGATGTAGGTCAAGCTGGGGAAAAATTTTAATTGTCGCCACAAATGCCGCGCAGTGTTATCGATATCGGTGACATCAATTTCGTGATGTTCAAAAGCAAGCTGATTAAAATGGTTGACTGTGGTGGGAATTGCAAGGAAGGTGGCGACCTTTTCCCTTATTCGTTCAGTAATTTCCTGTCGCAACTGCTTTGCCATTTCTTGAATTGCCGCCTGCCCACTGAGATAAGACAACCAACCAATTAATCCAACAATTACAGTAATTTGCACTATAAAGGGAACGACTAAAACAAACTTGAGCGGTAGTCGATTCAATACGCGAGAAATCAAGGTTTTAATCATGGCTGCGGTTCTTTTTAGAAAAGAATATGGGCGCACAAAATCCATTGTAAACAGAGTTTCGAGCACAGTGAAAACTCGACACCCCAATGTATGGCTTATTATAATATTTTATCTGGCATAATCACATGATGTGCCAAATTTATTGGTGTCCACGTGAACCATTTAAAACTATGATTTTCCCGTTTTTCTCATTTCTCGTTTTCTCGTTCCCATGCTCCAGCGTGGTAATGCCTACCGGGTCGCTCCCGCGGCAAGTCTTTTATCCACAAAAAATCTGCTATCTAAACCGCATCAACTGATAAAAATTTAAGATAATTTCCTGTGCTTGCCGCTGGAGCAACTGAGTAGGCATTACCACGCGGGAGCGTTGGAACAAGAAAAAACGAGAAATGCGTTGGACGGCAACCACATTCAACCAAGTATCGTGCTTATTGCAAAAACTCAGGGCATAAAGCAGCGAACCCTTATAATCCACCAATTCATGAACCGACGTTGGGTCTTTATCTTTTTCTGGATCGGTAAACATTTTTTCATCGAGATACTGAAAGTTTTCATCCAACAGTTGATGCTTCACGATGTAATGTTCATGAAACTTCATCACATGTTCTGTCGTCACCGTCACTTTCAACGTATTGTCGAGTTTTTCAACTGCCATCTGGGGCAGATGTCCCGCTTCTTTCCCCTTCCACCGCCCCGGCGCATCCTTGGTATAAAATAAACTCCCTGCGCCAACCAACTTTGGCACTTCAACAGCAAATGAAACATTTGGCAACACTAACATAGCACTGCCCGCTGTACCGAGATAAATAAAATTGCGTCTGTTCATGCGATATTCCCATTCAATTGCAAATTAATGTTGTACATGGCGATAATTATCTTGTTTCAACGTAAAACTGGTGACAACTCCATTGACATTCACCACATATTCCCCCGCTTTCAAACCTTCCACTGGCAATTCAACCTGTTGAGTAAATTTTTCTTCTGCCACTGGGCATTTAGTGAATAAAGTCGGATCAATCAACACTTTCACCTCAAACACATTGTCACGCAAAGTTTTTGTAACTTCTTGAATTTTATTACATTTACTCGGCAACCGTCCCGTCACCGTCGCAGTGCTTTGGATGGGAAACATCTCGGTGGACTGTACGGTAATCGTATCAATTTTAGCCTCAAGATGTCCCATCGGTTTTTGCTGCGTCACCGGTTTAGAAAGTGCCATCATCTGATAGGCTTCACCGCAAGACGTTAAAAATATCAAACTGCCCAGCCAAAGAAAACGTTGTGCAAAAGTGCGCATCTGTCATTCCTAGTTGAAAATTCCTGAAATAATTCGTTCCAGCGTTTCGGTCTGCCCGACTGAAAGTGTGAGAAAAATGCTGATGATAAAAAAGTTGCGTAACGTGAAATCAATCGTGAAGCGCATTGCAGAAACCCGTGGCGAGCCGGAAATGTTAGTTAGTATAGCTTAAAGAGCAACGTCCAGTCTCAAGTTTTCCCCATAAAATCGTATTTCCCATTGTCATTAGGATAGAAAATTACTCTTCTTTTTTGCAGAGTGACACAGCGATTCGGTACAATGACGCGTATGATTTACATTTAACCATTATTTACCACTTCAAAGGAGGATTTCATGCCAACTCGTAAAGAACTTGCTAATGCTGTGCGTGCTTTAAGTATGGATGCGGTGCAAAAAGCCAATTCCGGACATCCCGGCGCGCCGATGGGCATGGCAGATATTGCGGAAGTATTATGGAATGACTATTTAAGCCACAATCCCAGCAATCCTAAATGGTGCAACCGTGATCGTTTTGTGTTATCCAATGGTCACGGTTCGATGTTGATTTATTCCTTGCTGCACCTCAGCGGTTACGATTTGCCGATTGATGAATTAAAGAAATTCCGTCAGTTACATTCAAAAACGCCGGGACATCCAGAATATGGCTACACGCCGGGCGTTGAGACTACGACGGGCCCACTGGGACAAGGGATTACTAATGCAGTCGGAATGGCAATTGCGGAAAAAACGTTAGCAGCGCAATTTAATCGTCCGAATTTCACCCTGTTTGACCACTATACCTACGTGTTTTTAGGCGATGGCTGTATGATGGAAGGGATTTCGCACGAAGCCTGTTCGCTCGCCGGAAAATTGAAACTCGGTAAATTGGTGGCTTTTTACGATGATAACGGCATTTCAATTGACGGTGAAGTGCACGGTTGGTTCGCCGATGACACCCCAAAACGTTTTGAAGCCTATGGATGGCATGTGATTTCTAAAGTCGATGGACATGATGCGGACGCGATTAAACAAGCCATCGAACAGGCGCGGGCAGTGACCGATAAACCTTCGCTAATTTGCTGCCAAACCATTATCGGTTGGGGTTCACCCAATAAACAGGGCAAAGAAGAATGTCATGGCGCGGCGTTGGGCGATAAAGAAGTTGCGTTGACTCGTGAAAATATCGGTTGGACGCACGCCCCGTTTGAAATTCCAGCGGATATTTATGCCGGTTGGGATGCGAAAAGCAAGGGCGGCGCGGCAGAAACGGCGTGGACTGCGACTTTTGCCGAATATCAAACAGCGCATCCGGAACTTGCCGCAGAATTAGAACGGCGGGTCATGAAGGGCGAACTTCCCAGCGATTGGGCAGAAAAATCAGCCGCTTATGTTGCCGCAGTCAATGCCAAAGCCGAAAAAATTGCCTCTCGGAAAGCCTCACAAAATGCTTTAAACGGTTATGGGCCCGCATTGCCAGAATTATTGGGCGGTTCTGCGGATTTAGCGGGTTCAAATTTAACATTGTGGTCAGGTTGCAAGGGCATTCAAGACGATCCCGCCGGCAATTATGTATTCTACGGCGTGCGTGAATTCGGTATGGCAGCGATCATGAACGGGATTACGTTACACGGTGGCTTTATTCCCTACGGTGCGACATTCTTAATGTTTTCGGAATATGCACGGAATGCGTTACGGATGGCAGCATTAATGAAGGTGCAATCTATTTTCGTATTTACGCACGATTCTATCGGATTAGGCGAAGATGGACCCACGCACCAACCCGTTGAACAAACTGCGAGTTTACGTTTAATTCCCAACATGTCGGTGTGGCGACCCTGTGATGCAGTGGAATCGGCGGTGGCGTGGAAATGTGCCATTGAGAAACGCACGGGCCCCAGCAGTTTGATTTTCTCCCGGCAAAATCTCGCTCATCAACCCCGCTCCGAAGCCCAAATCGCTGATATTGCACGGGGTGGCTACGTGTTGCTCGATTGTGATGGCACGCCAGAGGTTATTTTGATTGCAACGGGTTCTGAAGTGGAATTGGCGGTGAATGCGGCGAAACAATTGAGTGATAAAAAGATTCGCGTGGTTTCCATGCCAGCGGTCGATGTCTTTGAAATGCAAGATGAAAATTATCGCGAAACTGTGTTGCCAAGTGCCGTCGCGGCGCGGGTTGTCATCGAAGCGGGCGTGACGAGCGGCTGGTATAAGTACGCGGGTTGTAAAGGAAAAGTGCTGGGCATTGACCGTTTTGGTGAATCTGCGCCGGGCGATCAATTGATGAAGTATTTTGGCATGACGGTCGAAAATGTAGTTAAAACGGTAGAATCTGTTTTATAATCAAATCAGAACCGGGATTCGTGAGACGAATTGGTCAAAAAATCCCGGTGCTGCCATCAGAATTAAAATTTTTGTTTTCCCGTTAGATTGTCAGAATCTGCACATTTACACTACTGAATCCATTGAACTGTCACAAATTATTAGATAAACTCGACTATCCACAGTGAAAACTTCGTTTATTCGTGGCGCGTAATCTTTTAAAATAATCCCGTTTACTGAAACGACGCTCCAGAGTCATGCAATTTTGTCATTCCTACGCTGGAGAGTGGGATAAAGGTGATGACTATGAAATTTGTCAAATATTTAGGTACGGTATTATTAACGATGTTTTTTGTGGCAGGATGCAGTAAAGCGGTGATCGGTGACTCGGACAAAGCCGCCACTAAAGTCCGTAGTGCAACTGTGGTGTTTCAAGAATTCAATAAAAATATTCCGACCACTTTGTTGAAAAAAGCAAAAGCCGTGTTGGTGATTCCTGATGTCGGCAAACTGGCGATCTTTGGTCTGGGCGGGGAAGCGGGCGTGGGCGTGTTGTCCAAACGGATCGGCGCAAATGATTGGAGCGTGCCTACCTTCATCAACGTGACCAGTGCTTCTGCGGGTTTACAAATGGGTATCAAGAGTACCGATATTGTGTTGTTAATCATGAATGAAGAAAGCATCAACGATATTGTCAACAGCAAGTTCGCACTGGGCGTTTCTACCGGTGTTTCTGCGGGCCCCGTGGGGCGTGATGTCAGCATCGACACTGCAACTAAGATTTATTCCTACTCTCGCAGCTCTGGTTTATACGCTGGGGTGGCGTTTGAAGGCTTGAATTTATCCATTGCCAACGATGCAAATGCGATCTTCTACGGCAAAAATGCCACTGCGCACGAACTGTTATCAAACAAAGTCTCTTCCCCCTCTGATGCGGTCAAACAATTCCGTGACGAGTTGAAGCGGACGATGCGCTAAGTTGTTGCTTTAAAAATAGATTTGACAATCTGAGGCTTGGGTTGTCAAATCCCGTCTTTTCTCCTCTCATTTCCCTGCTCTCCAAATTTACCAATCTCTAGGAAAATGAGCGCAATTCAGTGTAAAATTAACGCTGCAACTGGGCTGATTTTTGGAACGCTGCAAGTTTTTAACACAGTCGCTTGAAAAAGCAATTTGCGTTATGATTGTGATGGCGCGGCACATGAATTTAATTTTTAACACTCGGAGCTTATTATGTATCAAGGTAGTATGGTTGCTATTGTCACACCCATGACCACAGATGGCAGTTTTGACGAAACCAGTTTTAGACGACTCATTGATTTTCATGTAGAAAATTTAACAGATGCAATTGTCGTGGTCGGAACAACGGGTGAATCTGCAACATTAGATATGGATGAACATTGCAAAGTCATTCGTTACGCAGTGGAATATATCGCCAAACGTGTCCCAGTCATCGCCGGCACCGGTTCAAACTCCACCAGCGAAGCGATTGAATTAACCGAATGTGCAAAAAAAGCAGGGGCAGATGCGTGTTTATTGGTGACACCTTATTATAATAAACCGACCCAAGAAGGCTTATATTTACATTATAAAAAAATAGCGGAAACGGTTGATATTCCCCAGATTTTATACAATGTTCCCGGACGCACCGCCTGCGATATGTTGCCAAGCACTGTGCAGCGGCTCGCCCAAATTGATAATATTATTGGAATTAAAGAAGCAAAAGCGGACATGACGCGCATTGACGAACTGCTCGCCTTTGCCAATGATAAGTTTGCGGTCTATAGCGGTGACGACATGACGGCAATGGAAGCGATTCTGCGCGGCGGCAAGGGGACAATTTCGGTGACGGCAAATGTCGCGCCCAAGGCAATGCACGAAATGTGTCTATTCGCACTGCAAGGACAGCGGGCAGCCGCCGAAGCGATTAATAACCGGTTGATTGGCTTGCATAAAGATTTATTTGTTGAAGCCAACCCCATTCCCGTTAAATGGGCAGTGCACACTTTAGGCTTGATTGATGCGGGGATTCGCTTGCCATTAACCCCCTTATCTCCAGAATATCACGACGTGGTGCGACAGGCGATGCTTCAAGCTCAAGTGATCTAACTTCTTCCGAGTTGAAAAACGATGTTTAAATCTCTCCAAACCGCTGATCTCTACGTGCAACTCGTGTTTGACGGGCTGAATTTGTTTATTCCACAACAAGATGTGCTTTCGGTGGAAATTATCGCAGATTTAGAACGTGCGACGACCGAAATGGGCGCGATTGGTTGGTTTGGACAGCATGGGCATGGGCAAAATTCGCCCGTGTTTTGTTTGTCTGAAGATTTGCTGTTACTGACTGAAATGCCCCCTCAGCGAGAATTTTTCATCTTATTAAAACCCGTGCATGAAGACGAATTGCCGCTGGGGATCACCTGCGATCAGGTGGAAGATTTGAACGTGCGTTACGAGCATTTATACATTCAAGATTTACCGACAATTATGCACACGCACAACAATCCTGTCAGTAAACTTTTGATTTACAAAGAACAAGTTGCCTGTATTTGCACCGGAATTGATTTAATTCAACACGTGATTCGCTTGACTGAAGAATCCACACGTTTAGAAACAGAGTCGCTGGAGTAGCCATGACAGAACAACAACCGTTAAATCGAGCATGGTTACTAGATTTTGGGCGAGGCTTGCAGGCAGCGGTCGGAATTCACGAAATGTCACATGTTTTGCTTGAGACACGACTGTTTGAAATTCCCCGCTCACCTCATTATTGCAGTGAAGTGTTAGTATTTGAAGGCATGATTTTGCCCGTGATGGACGTGATCAGCCTGATCGAACAACAACATATTGTGCGCGAAGGTCACGATGTCATCGGAATTGCCGTTTATCAAGAAGCCATGACCGGAAATTTGAATTACGCCGCAATGCACCTTGCCACCATGCCCACGCCGCTTTTTGTCGATAACCGTGACGCGTGCAAATTGCCAGATCACTTGTATTATTGGCAGCCGTATGCGTTATCTTGTTTTATGAATGAAGGGAAAGCCGTCCCAATTATTGATTTTACTAAACTTTTTATGCCAGAGGATTCATAAAAATGGACATTCTAGTCACTTTAGGCGAAGGCTACCGAGTTGATGCTCATTTCAAAAATTTTACCGTCCCCACCGATCAATCCAAACTTGCTGGTGGTGATGAATCTGCACCCGACCCATTTTCCTATTTTCTCACCAGTTTAGTCACCTGTGCAGGCTTTTTTGTGAGTAAATTTTGCCAAACGCGCGGCATTCCCACCGCAGGCATTCAATTACATTTGAGTAATGACTGGAACTCAGAAAAACATCTGATGGAAAATATCACCATTCAAATTGATGTTCCTGCCAGTTTCCCAGAAAAATATTTGCCCGCACTGGTTCGCGCCACTCAAGAATGCAGTGTCAAACGCGCCCTTGCCAATCCGCCCCAAATTGATGTAAAAACACAAGTGATTGCATAATTATTTGAAATAACAGCAATTGTTTGAAGCTGCTCGATTGTCGCCTCTTTAAAAATAACGAGATTTCAACGTGAACCGAACTCGCCGTACCCCTCGCAGATATCCGACCCAAAACCCCATCCAGAAATTACTTGGACACCGGGTAAAAGAATTGATGCTGATATTCTTTTGCTTTATTGGCGTTTACTTACTGGTTTCGCTCGCCACCTACGATCCCCTCGATCCGGGTTGGTCACACAGTGGGCAGTCGGAAGAGGTGCGCAACAAGGGCGGGATCGCCGGGGCATTATTTGCAGATATATTTTTCTATCTCTTTGGATATCTTGCCTATTTATTCCCATTAGGTGGCTGTTACATCGGTTGGTTGGTTTATCAGGGCAAACACCGCGATTTATTAAATGAGCCGCATAAAATGATGGTGCAGGGCATCGGTTTTGTGCTTACCCTAATTGCGGGCTGTGGCTTGGCGATTGTCCATTTTGCGGATGAAACGATTTTATTGCCCAGTCATGCGGGTGGTTTATTGGGCGTGGTGGTCGGCAAAAATTTACAGTATGTATTCAGTCAGTTGGGCGCGACTTTATTGCTATTGGCTCTATTTTTTACCGGCGTAACTTTTCTAACCGGCTTGTCGTGGCTGAAAACAATGGACGTTCTAGGATATTATACGTTGGAATGGACTCCGATTATTCGCGACTTTTTCCGCTATCGTATCTTTCCACTGTTGGTATTCGGTTCACGACAAAGTTGGAAAGCGACTGCTAAAGCAGCCAATTTTACGGCAAAACGTAGTAAATCAATGTGGTCATCGTGGCAGCAATGGCGAGAACAACGGCGCGCCCGACAGCAACAACAGTATGAGGATGAGTACGAGTATTATGAAGATGATTTAGATGAGCCGCTCAAGAAAACTACGCCGGATGCTGTACAAATTCCGCCAAGTGCCGCACCGCCCGCCACACCCATAGAAACAATGTCGGTTAAAACGCCTGTTGCAGAAACCGCAGAAATAACTGCCCCTGCGCCAGAAGCTCTGGAAAATTTAGCGAATATCTTGCCACCGCTGAATTTGTTAGAACCTGCTCCGAAAAAATATGCGACCCCTAAAATAGATCAATTGATTCAATGGCTTGTTACAGGATTGAAGCAACTCGACATTTTGGTGAAAGTGAAAGAAGTGCATTGGGGCCCCCGGCTGACCGGTTTTGAAATTGAAACACCTGCGGCGATGACATCTTTAGACGAACTCGGTAGCCAGCTTGCCGACGCGTTGGGGGTGGAAAAGGCGCGGATTTTTGAAACAGCCCCCGGTACTTACGGAATCGAAGTTGCCAATGCGCTGCCCGAAAAAATTACCCTCAGCGATTTGTTGACCAGCGATGAATATACTTCGCATCCGGCGGCGATTCCCTTGGTGTTGGGCAAAGATATCGGTGGTTATCCGTTATTGGTCGATTTGACTCGCGCGCCTCATGTTTTAATGGCGGGCAATGATCCAGAAGAAAAAAATACGTTGCTGCACACGATCTTATTGAGTTTGATGTATAAATTATCTCCAACCGCTTTGCGCTTAATCTTGGTGGATAATAAAGAACATGCCTTCGCTCAATACGCGGATTTACCTCACTTGATTTATCCGCTGATCACCGAAACTGCAAAAATTCCCGCAGCGTTAAAGTGGTGTGTTCAGGAAATGGAGCGGCGTTATCGGTTGATGGCAGGTCATGGGGTGCGCAATATTGAGGGGTATAATCATTCGTTACAAAGCGGTGATTTAAATTTTTCAGTTGCTCAGCCCTTGCCATATCTGGTGATTGTGATGAATGAAATCGCGGAATTAACACTGAGTTCCAGCGGACAAGAAGCCGAAGAACCGATTAGTGTACTGACGCAACGGGCACGCGCCGCGGGTATCCATTTGATTTTGGCGACACAATTCCCATCAGTCAACGTTATCACTGGTTTGATTAAATCCAATATTCCCACTCGGATCGCGTTGAAAGTCTCCAATAAAAGCGAATCGCGGGCAATTTTGGCGCAGTTGGGGGCAGAGATTTTACTGGGACAGGGGGACATGTTTTATTTGACAACCGGCACCGGTATTCCAGTAAGAGCGCATGGTTGTTTAGTCCGTCCAACAGAGGTGACCGCGGTGGTGGAAAATTTAAAATCTCGCGCCCATCCTCAATATCTTGAGCATGAATCGCAAGTTGGATGACGTTTTATTCGTGCGTCCTTATAAAATTTACAATCCACCTTAAACTGTTTGAACAGACGTAACTGCTACAATATACGTCTAATCTCGCAATACAATGATATAAGAACCCATGAAAGAAGTAAGTTGCATTTTACTTGTCGATAACACCCCTGAAGGACTTAAAACGTTACTTGCTCGTGATGGTTATCAATTGCTATTTGCGACTCAGTCCACAGATGCTTTTGAACAAGCAAAAAATTATACTCCAGACTTAATTTTGTTAAATATCAATACAGTCGATGCCGCACACTTTGAATTGTGTCAATTGATTCGCGGCTGTCCGAAACTGGTTGAAACTCCGATTATTTTACTGCTGGAATCTCATGATGATGTGTTGATGCAACGCGCGCTTGAGGCTGGAGTGGATGACTTTATCGTCGCAGTGGAACATGATATTGGAATTTCCGCCCGGATCCGGACACTGACACGTCTCAACCGTTATCATCAAGTGATTGCAGAATGGTCACGTTTTGAATGGGTGGTGGAACAGACGGAAGATGGTTATGTGGTGCTGAAAAACGGTGATGACATCATGTATGCCAACTCTTCAGCACGGTTATATCTCAACTTATTGCGTGATGATTTGAGCGGTGAAAGTTTGATACGCCAAGCCAAGGCGCATTATCAATTAGAACCTATTGGCTCATGGGAGAATTGGCCCCAACCGAATTTAGCCCAAACGGCGCGTTATCTCGTCCGCCCAGAAAATACACATCAATCTTCATTATGGTTACAAGTTGATATTGTTGAATTTCCTGCCAATAAACGTAATGAACAACTGGTTCGATTGCACAATGTCAGCGAGCAGATGAATTTAGAACGACAAATTTGGACATTTCAAACGTTAGTTTCTCACAAATTGCGCGCCCCACTTAATGGTCTGGTCAGTTTAGAATTACTCAGTCGCACGGATTTAACCCAGCCGCGCGCCCATCATCTATTAAATATTGCTAACGAAAGTGCCAAACGTTTGCGCAGTCAAGTGATTGATATTCTGCGTTATGTTGATTCATCGCAATTGTTGATGCAGACTCAGAAAAATTTACCACTTAATTGTTTTGCTGAATTGGTACATCGTGTCAGTAATGAATTGAATTTGGCTTCACTCAGCGTTTCGGTCGCGGATGAATTATTAAAACGAAAAGTAAATTTAAGTATTGAGGGAATCGAGATGATTATGCGGGAATTATTGACCAACGCCCAAAAATTTCACCCGCAATACTCCCCAGAAATTAATATTTCCATTGTGCCTCAAGAACATGAGATGATACAACTGACGATGACAGATAACGGACGCTGTTTATCGAGCGATGAATTAATGAAGGCATGGACACCGTATTATCAAGTGGAAAAGTCATTTACGGGTGAAGTCAAGGGGATGGGCTTGGGCTTGGCAATGATCGCTCGATTGGTATGGAGTCGCGGCGGACACTGCCAATTGCGCAATCGCATGAATCACTCTGGTTTAATTGTCGAATTTACGTTGCCGTTACAATCAGAATAAATATTATGAATTATGAGTTATAAAGGATGAGTGAGTTCCGTTAATCATTTATCATTAACGACTCATAATTCAAACGCTTATATCAACAAATAGCAGTTTGTCTAGTGACAGCAATCAACCTTTCACAAAAGTTAAACACTTCCTATATGATATAATCCGTGTGATCTCGTTTTTCGTCCTGCGTAGGTTAGGAACCGATGAATTATTATGAAATTCTTGGCATCAGCAAAGAGGCAGACCAAGCAGCAATCACTCAAGCCGCTCAACTTAAAGCCAAAGAACTGAATAGCGAATTTGAAAAATTGAGTGGTGCAGAGAAACAGCAGGCTTTTCAAACCATGCAGACTAAAGCTAATCAAATTAATATTGCATTTAGAATTCTGTCACATCCAGAACAACGGCAGGCGTATGATAATACTTTGGCAATCGCCGAACTTCCCGCTGAAGCCAGTCTCGAAAAGCCCACGTTGCGTCATGCCAATTTATCGAGTTCCCACACGCCGAGTTTGAAACATTGGAGTGAAAAATTTACCACTATCGAAAAACCCAGTTCAGTCCGTGAAGTTTTAATGTTCGTGGCTGCCCTGTTGTTTTTTTTATACATGCTCAGTGGCTTTTTTATCCCCGCGACACCCAGCCCATTGCCTCCGGGAGAACGTCCCATTCCTCATCTGCGAGCAAATTGAGCCGTGAGCCCGCGCCACGCTGATTGACGACATCTCCGAACACACCATTACTTGATGAGTAAATAACTGATGAGCAATAATTTTCAATTTATTGATTTACCACGGATTAATCCTGAAAAAACTGAAGCCCGTGTCAGAATATCCACTTGGAAAGAAATTTATGGGCAATTTGATAAAACCAGTGCTGCCAGTCAAGCGGATCGGTGTCTCGGCTGTGGAAATCCTTATTGCGAATGGAAATGTCCCGTACATAATTTCATACCAAACTGGTTAAAATTAGTTGAGGAAGGTAAATTATTTGAAGCGGCAGAATTATCTCATCAAACCAATACTTTGCCCGAAATTTGTGGTCGAGTCTGCCCGCAAGATCGCTTATGTGAAGGGGCATGTACTTTAAATGATGGTTTTGGCGCAGTCACCATCGGTTCGATTGAAAAATATATTACCGATGAAGCCTTTAAGCAAGGATGGCGACCAAATCTGTCCGGTGTGGTGGCAACTGGCAAAAAAGTCGCAATTGTCGGCGCGGGCCCTGCGGGTTTAGGCTGTGCGGATATTTTAGCTCGAAATGGCGTGAAAGCCGTAGTTTATGATCGCTATTCTGAAATTGGCGGCTTGCTGACCTTTGGGATTCCTTCGTTTAAATTAGAAAAATCCGTGTTACGCACCCGGCGGCAAGTGTTTGAAAATATGGGCATTGAATTTGTGCTCAACACTGAAATTGGCAAAGATATTCCCTTCCAAAAGTTGCTTGATGAATACGATGCGGTATTTTTAGGCATGGGAACATATAGCTATATGGAAGGCGGTTTTGAAGGCGAAAATTTACCCGGTGTCTATAAGGCTCTGCCCTTTTTAATCGGCAATATCAAACACATCGAAGGTTGGGAATGCGCCCCAGATGAATTTGTCAATCTCGCAGGAAAACAAGTGGTGGTGCTGGGGGGCGGTGACACGGCGATGGATTGCACGCGGACAGCATTACGTCAAGGTGCGGCGCGAGTGACCTGTGTCTATCGGCGCGACGAAGCCAATATGCCCGGTTCACGGCGGGAAGTGGCGAATGCGAAGGAAGAAGGTGGCGAATTTTTATTCAATCGGCAACCGGTGGCGGTGGTGGGCGATGGCAAAGTGCAGGGCATTAAAGTGGTGACGACAGAATTGGGTTCACCAGATGCACGGGGGCGGCGCGTTCCCAAAGTGATTGAGGGCAGTGAAGAGGTCATTCCAGCCGATGCAGTGCTGATTGCGTTTGGTTTCCGTCCCAATCCCGCCGCGTGGTTCAAAGATTTCAACATCGACATTCTAAATAATGGTCAGGTCAAAGCAGGGGGACAATCGCCCTATCCCTTCCAAACGACCCATCCGAAGGTTTTTGCCGGGGGTGACATGGTGCGCGGTTCTGATCT
>JACCEE011727304.1_pt1 | contig 17339 bp, 15 predicted proteins | sample 7449931 | NCBI WGS metagenome assembly JACCEE01 (sample SAMN15323457, study PRJNA562643) | freshwater metagenome | isolation source: river surface water | place: USA:Blue River Watershed | collected 2017-08-19 | reverse complement strand
ACATGTTACTTCTCCTTTAAGCAAGTAAGTTTAAAAACGCTGACCCTTCATAGGCATCAGCACACATGTTAGTGTAACACTATATATGTTGCGGTGCAACATGGTTCTAACCCAATTTAATGAAAAACGGATAAATTAGCCTGGCTCCACCATTTTTTCATAAATAGGCACGATGCCAAATTACCTTGATCTAAGATCAGATCAAACTATACGGCGAGGAAGATAAACATGCCAGCAATTGTCAGCAGATCTTTAAGCAAAAACGGTGCTCCAGTCAGCAATGCCGAAACATTTCACCCATCAGAGGCTGTAAAGAACCATATCAAGGTCAACTATATTGACACTGGTAAGTTGGTTGTGGAAACGGTTGCCAAAGGTGCATTGGTAGCAGATCAACCATACCAAGAAATTACAGTTAAAAACACATTTAGAAACCTAGCAGAATTCAATGAATATATCAATGATCCTGTTATTGTTGCTTTCCATGCCGATTTTGATGCACATTGTCTACAAAACGGTATCACAGTGACACAAACTTACCAAGGCGAGCCCGGCGAACTGCCAGCGCCTTGATAGTTAAAAACTAAACCAAAGTAAAAGCAAGGTCAACTCCTTGCTTTTATTTTGTCTGCAAATTCAAAACTGGCCAAGTTCTTGCCTTTGCTTTCGCACATGATATCAAAGTCTTTGGCAAACGTAGCCGCCCAGTCATTGACGGCTGAATTCCAATAAAAATCACTGTGTGCTCTGAGTTTGGCCTTTTTGTATCCCTGTGCCATCAACGTATCAAGGGTGGGAAGGGTGTTGGTGGGATGGTTAACAAGATGCTCTTCCCGTGAAACACTATAATGTATAACAGGCCGCACACCACGCCAACTATCAATAATCCTTTTAACACGGTCGTCAGTTGCTTCAATATATTCTCCAGTATTAATCCAGTGATGATGTATGTCGAGAACCAATGCACAGTCTTTTGATAATTCAAGACTGTGCTCAACTCCCCAAGACATTTCGTCATTTTCGATGGTTATGGTATTGCGAGCCTCAGGGGAGAGGCGACCCAACACAGTTTTGATTCCATTGGGGCCACGGCGTCCGGAAATATGCACATTGATTTTGAAATCTTGAAAAGTGCGTCCGTAGCCCATCCAACGTGCCATGTCAGCATGATATTCAAACTCTAAAATACTGCGCTCTACAATTTCATCAGACTCTGATGCCAATACACAAAACTGTCCAGGGTGGAAACTAAGGCGCACACCTAATTCTCTAGCACGAGCACCAATAGGAGCAAAGATACGTTCTAGATGACGTTGCACATCTGCCTGTTGCCACCAATCAATCCAGTTGGGCTCTGTGTAACCTTGTAGCATTTCACTGCCAAGTCGGACCATACGCAAGTGTTCTGGCAACGAACCTACACGCTCAACCATGCGTAAAGCCGCGGCGGCATTGTGATTCATGATATCCCACTGGCGCTGTTCGGCTTCGTCTGCATGCTCACGAAGCCAACGCATGGTGGTGCTTCGACCGTTTAGGTCACGACTGGCCGATGTAGGTTTACGTCCAGCACATTCGCTGGGGTGATCAATCCATTTGCAAGCAAAACCAATTCGACCCATAGTGTCATTATACACAAGTTAAGGTTAAAAGTAAAGAGCCGCTTTACTGGGCTAGAAGAAACCTATCAACTAGCAAATGTCAAATAGCAACCATCAAACATACGCTTTACTGGTCCAACTGCATCAAATATCAAGTTGGTTATGTTAGTTGAACCAGAGGCTTTGTAGAGTCAGTTTTCAAGACTGATTCCAGTAATGTTCGGAACGAATAATCATTCCAATGGTTTCTAGTCTATGCCCAGGACTGAGTGCGGCAACTCTCAGTCAAGTCCCAGTTCAACCAGCACAGAGGCTATTTGCTCAGGAACTTCAAACTCGTGCTTGACGTTGATGGTGACCATCTCGTCCTTGATCTTGCGACGGCGTCGGCGAACATTTTCCAGTTCACTTTTGGCGCTGTCAATGAGGTTCTGCGGCAACACATTCACAGACACTTCGTATTCGCGAGTTGCACCGTAGATAGAAACTTTCTCGTCCTTTTGTGCTTGACGAGCGGCAATTTCCTTTTTCAGCACTTCGAGATCGGGGCGAGACTCGACTTCAGTGAGTGCTGTTACACGCTGTTCCATGGCCGCCAGCATGGCGTCTTCGGCCAAGTAGTCAGCAATGCCATGCTCGGCATTTTTACGAGCCAAGGTGGCACGGAAGTAGCGATTGGCTTCCATGAGCCTGCCTACTCGCTGAGCAGTGGCAATGACTTTGCCAGCCTGTTCGTCCAAGCGAGCCTGGACATTTTCATCAAACAGGCTGACACGAATCTTGGTGTCTTCTTGGCCAAGACGCTTGATTTCGTCTTGGATGATTTGTTGCACCACAGCGGCCTTGCGTAGATTGATTTGCATGGAGATTTACCTTTGATTGTGTTTTGAAACTATGTTGCTATTATATGCTGTTGACTGTTATTGGTCAATGGCTTTTTTGGCCTTTTTGCCTGGAACGGTAAAACTGCCCTGTGCCTGAGCAACCATTGGGCCAGAATACTTGGGAACGGAATAGAGTTTGGCATCCAGCAGTATATTTGAGTCTGAGCCAGCCAAGTGTCTAACTTCAGCAAAGAGCCAACGTTCGGTCCTGGCTGGGCGAAGGTATTGAATGTTGAATGTCATGGTCCAACCAAACCCGCCGTCGGTGAGTCTCCAACACATACTGCCCATGCAGTGATCCAAGAATGCGGCAAGTATTCCACCGTGAACAAACCCTGCTGAGTTTCTGTGTTCTTTGCGGGGATAAAATGCGTAGTGGGAAATGGAACGGTCTTCAGTGAAGCGATACCATACCTCCATGTCGCGCTGTATGGTATCGTTCCAACCTTCTCGTAGGACGTATCCTTGTTCAACTAACTGTTCTCTCATGGCTATATCTAGCCAAGTTTGTCAGAGACTGTTAGCCTTTGAGCATGCGTTTGATTTGTTCTTGGACAGATTCAAATACTTCTGATTCGCTTGCGTCGTCGTCTACTTCAACTTCTTGATCTGGCAAACTGGCTTCTAGTTCCCATAAGATATCACCAGGCATCCACTCGTCAAGATCTGCACTTAGACTGTCACCACGATAGGCTCCGTCATTGGCATTGACCAAATGGTCTTTTAAACTAAACAAGTAGCAAGTGAACAAGCGATCATATCCGTCTAGATACACGTCATGCACAATTACTTGATCGTCGTCAATGTAGTCACCAATATGATCTTCTAAGATATCTGTTAAAGTTTCAAACTCTTCGTCGTTGAGTTCTCTGCTTACACAAACTCGTAGATTACATGGTGGTTCGTAGATCTGTTCCATAATGGCATCTCATTAAGATGATATACCGCCCCTTAGTGGATTGGTAAAAGGCATTTTCAAATAACGATTGTTTCCGCCTTGCAAGTATGTAGTGCTAGAGTAGGAAGTGTCGCTGCCTTCTTGTAAAACATTTTCTAAAGCATTATCAATAATGAATTGTTTTGCCTGTGCAGGAGTCATTGATGGTCTTGCCTGCAACACACAAGCCAATAGACCCGTTACTTGTGGAGTTGCTTGGCTGGTGCCAGAAATTTTATTTAGATAATAGCCTGTGGCTCTAGGGTCTGCTACGGCCGCAGTTTGATATGATTTATTGGCATAGGCACCCATAATCATAGTGCCAGGAGCATAAATGTCAACTCGTGGTCCTGTTTCACTGAAATACACTTTTCGTTCAGCAGTAGAGTTATCAACAGCACCAACGTTGATCATTGAACTGGCACGAGTTGGGCTAGAACCTCTGTGATAATAGATGTCTTCGCCATAGGCACGATAGTAATTGTTGTAATCAAGACCTCCGTTGACATCGGCCTTGTGCAAGTAATTTCCTGCGGCACCTACCATGATAACGCCTGCACTACTGGCGTTGTCAACAGAAGCATCGAGATAGTTTACAACATAAGGATGGTATGAATTTACTTGACCATAGGTTGGACTACGACTGGTTATGTTGTGTTGTGTTCCTCGATAAACTGTGTATGACATGCCTGAATAAGTTGATCGATAGCCCCAACTGTTGGTGCAGATAGTTGGACGAGTGTTACCGGCAGCAACTTTGGCCAAGTGGAATGCACGAACCAAGTCAAAACAAATGTCTGAATCGATGGTTCCAAGGTATGTTCCTGTTTTGATGTTGTATCCACCAAAAATTCTAATAGAGTAAATTGCGGCGCCAGCGGCCCACCCGCATGTGTTTCCAGCGGCAATGCTGGCACAATTACTACCATGTCCATCAGCATCACCTAAATAGCCACCAATTGAAGCAGATGTGGGCGTTCCAGGAACACCTAGGCTGGCCCAGTTAAAATCTACTACTCGACTGCCACCTGTTCCGTCGGCGTTGACTGCAAACTCAGGGTGCCCTGCTTCAACTCCTGAATCAATGACCACAATATCTACACCAGTGCCATCTAAATTATAGGTATAGTCTCCGTCAACACTGGTAGAACTAGAAAAGGGATTGGCAGCATTTATACATCGAAGCAACCCCCAATTTTTCATTGTGGCTGTTGTAGAATTGCTTTTGTTGTAATTGGCTGTTCTGGTTCCAGTGAAACCTTTTTCAACGTCTTCCTGAAGATCTGCTTTTAATTCAACCGTATCAATTCTAGGATCTTGTCGAATCTGTGCCGCTTCCTCATCGGTTAAATTAAAGTGAGCACACCATTCATTGAATGGCCTTTCATTGACAACTTCTACTTCTCTGGTGGGAATAAAATTGTCACCAAGACCATCCTTGGTCAATTCATCCCAGAGTCCTGTGTCCCAAACCTTGGGATCTTTGACAGTTATAATATGTTCACGCATGACTTATTCCTTAGACTCTAAATCCGCCGCCCCCAATGGTTCCAAGTTGAGTGATCGGAACCCAACTGTATGAAGAACTAATCAATTCTACGGCAGTATTTGGTGAAACAACACCATCTAAAACTCCCACAGCGTATTCTTCAATCTGAATATTGGTCACAGAGTTTATGTTGATAATCACGACACGCTTGCCAGGAAAACTTGCGGCCTGTGGCAATCGTAATATTGTTGGATCACTGAAAAGTGAGTTGATGAGAATCACAGGCGGCAATTCAGTGGCAGTTGACAAATCAGCAACATAAGTGCCGCTGCCGTCATCAACTAGTTGATCGCTGATATCTGTGACAGATTCTTCAAGACCAACACCGGGCTCGCCCTGTGGTCCCTGTGGTCCCTGTGGTCCCGTAGCACCAGCGGGTCCTTGTTCACCCTGTTCACCCTGTTCGCCTTGTGGGCCTTGTTCGCCCTGCAATCCTCCAGCAGATACTGCCGCCCAACCAGTTGTTGGAACAGGATAGGTTATTGTCAAAGTGTTAGCATCAACAAAAGTAACTGTAGGATAGTCGTAACGACCAATGTAACTTGTGCCATCGGGTTTTACAGGTTCAACGTTTACATATTGACAATTTAAATTGTGCTGAACTGTCCAGACACCGCTGGCAATACTTTGTTCATGCACATAAGCACCACCAGGGCCGCCTGCAGGACCCATTGGTCCAGTTTCGCCTTGTTCGCCTTGTGGTCCCTGTGGTCCAGTCTCTCCAGCGGGTCCTTGGATACCTTGCGGGCCTTGCGGACCCGCAAGCCCTTGTTCACCTTGTTCTCCCTTTTCACCTTGCGGCCCAGTAGCACCAGTGGGCCCCATTGGTCCCTGCGGTCCCTGCGGACCCACTAAGCCGTCAAATTCTGACAATGATTGGCCATTGAATCTAATGTCGCCAATGGCAACAAAATTTAAATCATTGTTGCTGGAAATCGTAACTGCACCAGTGCCAGTGAAATTCACACCATTGACATTCAGTGTGTTGGTTGTAACAGAATTAAATGTTGGATCGTTGCTGAGAGCATTGACAGTGACCCAACTTAAATCAGTTCCGTTGGTGGTCAAAAACTTACCAGAATTTCCTGTTTGGTCAGGAAGTTCTTGAGATTCAAATTCAACTACTGCACGAGTTCCTTCGATGGTAACAATGCCATTGACAAATTCCAGTTCAGTGACCGGTGTTGTTGTTTCTGTAGTGTAAGGATCTGTTTGAATAGTCCAGCGTTGATTGAATTTTCTACCCCAATCTGCAGTCAACCAATTTGTGCCATTGGTGGCACGATTGGTTTGAAGATAACTGCCATCTGTTTGAACAGCAGTAATTTCAATTAGGCTGGGGGCATCTCTGTGAAAAATCATGTTCCAAGTGATGTTTGGAGATCCCAACACTCCATTGGTCAAAGAACCGTGTCCTTGAAAGTGAATTCTAAATGTAGCGCCATCATTTTCTTCACCGTAGGCAAAACGTTGACAACTGCCATCTTCCGATCCAATCAGTATTGCCGGTAGTCCGTTGAGCATTCCTGGTGTGTATTGTCCGGCGCTTTGATACACAGATGAAACTCCGCCAAATGTCACATAACTATTGGAACTAACACCAACAGTGGTATATGTATTGCCAGCAAACACAATTGGCCATGGCAATGTTATTGATGTTGCTCCATCATCTTCATTTCCAGTTCCATCTCGAATTACTTCAGTGAGTCCAGTGATATCTGTGCTAGGAACAAATGGTCCATCAATGTTGGTGATATAACCTGCTGGTGCTGGAACAACTGTGCCTGTGACCACAGATATCTCACTGGCTGGTGATGAATTCAATAAACCATCTTCATCACTGAGTTGATTGATATCAGTGGGAATGAAAGGAGCAACTGCATTTACGGCACGCTCATCAGTGAAATATAAATTTGGCCAGGCTTCTGCTAAATCGTTTGTATTTTTTGAACCCAAACGAAGATCAAACTGTTCTTCGGCTCGTTGCCATGTATAATAGTAATTGTTTGCGCCCTCAGCAATATCATCAGTGGTCAAACTATCAACTTCATCAGCAACTGTTGTGCTGATCAGTTCTGTGATTGTTGTTGAAAAACTTTCATCATTGTTGATTGCATTGGCCAATTCTTCGAGAGTGTCTAGATATTCAGGTGCGCTACCAATCAATGTTTGTAAGGCATCACTGATGGCAGTAGTCAATTGAGTTTGTTCTACAACGCCACGTGAGACCAAATATTCTTTAAAATTACCAAATGTAATTTTTTTACTAGTAATACCGTTGACAACGGGAATAATATCGCCGTCGGCAATGTCCGAATCATCTGCCGCTGGCAGTTGAGAAAATTTAATTTTTGCGATTGTCATTATGCACTAACCCTTGTTAAGGTCACATAAACTGTGAAGTTTGCTTGAGTGGTGCTCGTGCATTCAACACTAAATGCAGTTCCGGTAGAAGTAATGGCAATGTCGCCATCAAAGTCTTCTTGGAAAGTATCTGTGATTCTTGTTACTGTAGTTCCTGCAACAGTTCCACGAACAGTTCGTGCAACCGTGCCGCTGGCATCTTTGGCCAGCAATTTAATATCATAAAATTCTACACCGGCAATGTCAATTTCGTTGCCCAAACGATCTGTAGCCAATACTGGAGCGCCATTGGTGGCCGCAGTTAAAACAAAATGTCTTACCTCAGCACCGGTTCCTGCTCCAAGTTGAAACTCTGTTGATGTAGTGCCAGTGGTGTTGTTAAATTGACGACTCATAGATAGGTTACCTCAACACGAATTACACCAGTGGCGCTGTTACTGGGCACCTTTAGTGTCACTGCTTCTATCAGTGATGTAATGTAATCTGTTTCAACACTATATGCTCCAACGCTATTGCCACCGTGTTGAGCAAAATTCCAAAGGCTGGCGGATCCAACTTCTACTTCAAAGTTGGGTGCAGATGTAAGGTCACTTAAAACCACTACAGAAATTTTCAATAGTCTGCGACCTGCTGTAATAGCACCGATCTGAACATCACCAGCACCGGGGAATGTGTAAACTGCTTCAATGGTTTTGGCGTCTGTGGATTCACTGCGTTGATTTTGGAATCTATCCCAGCCACTGCCATTCCACATAAACAATGCCCATTCGCCGTTGCCGTCATCAATTACATAGGCTTGGTCACCAACCAATGGAAATAGTGCATCTCTTGCCGCAATGTCTGCTACCACACTAGTGGCACTTGAACGCAGACCTTGTTCAATGTTGAGTCCAAGAGCATAGCGTCCATTTTGTCCGCTCATTACCCCTGCGTCAGCAAAAAATGTTCCTTGGAAGTCTCTGATTGTCAATGGACCACCATCTTCTCTGATTAGTCTAAGTGCAAATGTTGATGTATTGGCCGGCGTTGTTGCTGGCAAACTAGACAGTGAAGTAGCACCAGCAAAGTTATTGCCATTGGCATCTGCGCTGGTGTTTACAATATTGATGGCACCACCTGCATTGTTGCGTAGTTTTATTTCACTGCCATTGACAACACTGGCCACCAAGTCTGGCACATTGGCAGCATTGATGTCTGCAACCATGTCATTGGCATCTGCTACAACTGGATCACCATAGACTGCACTACCAGATGTTGTTGTTGTGAAATTGACAACAACACCATTGATTTCTACGCTGAATGGTGTGTAACCGGCCACAATACCGTAGGCACTTCCTTGTCCTGCCGCATCAGAAGAAACTTCTGTTGCCGCTCCAACCTTTACCGCAGTAACTCCGTGATTAGAAGTTTCTGCATTGATCTGTGCCACAGCATGATTGACGTTATACATGCCGGCACCACTGCTGAGTGTAACCTGAACGCGATTGATTTCAACTACATCACCATCTGTTCCAGTAGGATCTATACCAGTGCCTGTGGTTGCTGTGGGAACAGCATTGGCAATTTTCATAAACACTGGTCTTGAACTTGCTGAATCAGTTGTCAAGTCGCCTGTGCCCAAGATACTTGGATACAAATAGTCACCAACGCCGCCAGGCAATCCTGGAACAAAGTCAATGATACCGTTGGCTGGTTTTAAAATAAACTGGTTAGGGCCAGGTCCTGGAAAAACCACTGTGCCTATAAATTTGCTTACATTGTCAGAGTCTGCCAAAACAAACTCTCCGTCTTCGATACAGACAGCATCGCCTTGTTCAAACCCATGTGCTGACTTTTCCAACAAGTAGTTGGTCAAAGGATTCATGTATTGGAATCTGCTCATCACATTGGTGAAGAAATCTGCGGCTGCTTCTCCTGGCACTGGATCCAGCATAGGGAAACCCAGTTCGTTGATCTGGAAAAAGATCACAGTTCCTGGGGCACCAAACAAGCCAAAGCCTGTGGGATCACGGAATGTGTTATAGCGTAGTCTATCTTCTACAACGGCAGTCAATGTGTTGTTGTCTTTTTGACTGATGCTCATGATTTGACAAACTTTGCCATCCTGGGCACCGGCAACAAAGTCACCTACTTCGATGTCTTGTGCATCAAAACTAAATGGGGTTCTGGTCAAGTTACTGCCATGACTTCTACTGTTGACAGTAAAAGACACTTCCCAACGATAGAATTGTGGGTTGGTGCCACCTGACCAATAGGGATCATCAGCACCATTGGCATGAGGCCAAAGTGCTACCGGAGTGAAAGAGTCAGCCGTGCCGGACAAAACCTTTGCAGGTTTGTTTAGGCCTATGAAACTGGTCTTCCAAGCATTGATTGACATCCTATGTCCTTTTACTCACTGCTTAGTAAGAATTGCACCACTGCGTGTGTTGTTTGTCCTACTGCGGAACTTGCACCAGTCAATGATTTGGTCAAACTCAATGTCATTGTATTGGTTGATGAATCAAAACTGCTGAATGCTGTTGGGCTTCCGCTTGAGCCACCACCAGCAATTGTTCTTGTAGTAAAGTCACTGGCCAATGCACGTGACACATACACGTTGCTGGCTCTTTGATAACCGTAGACCATGGTGCTGAGTGGAGGGCATACACTACCAGTAAATGTAAATGTCACTGTAGCAGTTGTTGATGTTGCTGTGGCAATTACTGCGGCAATACCACCGCTGAGCACACTCACACTTGATAGGTTACCAGAAGCATCATAGTCAACTTGAACGCTGGCACGGAACACACCTGAAGATGCGCCACCGCCTCCACCGCCTCCACCACTGATTGTAGTTGGTGCCCAAGCACTACCGTTCCAGGCCAAAGCCTGACCTGTTGTGGGAGTAGTGTCTGTTACGTCTGACAATTGACTCAATGTGCTTTGACCAAGTCTGGTGTCAAATCTTGAGTTGGTATAGAACAAGTTTGAACTACCTTCAGTGACTTGATCTGTGTTAGCACTGATACTGATAGTTCCTGTTGAACTGTTGTAAGAAATACCTGTGCCTGCTGCCAGAGCATTACGAGCCAAGGTATTACTGAAATACTTGTTAGTTGAACCTTCATTGAGGTTGTCAGTGGTCTTGGTTGCCAAACGTGTGTCAAATCTAGTATTGGTGTAATAGAGATTTGAAGTGCCTTCAGTAATGTCGTCTGTGCTGAGAACCACTGCGCCTGTTTTTGTGTTGACACTCAAAACTGCACCACTGCCGCTGCCAGCATTTTGTGGTGTCCAGGCACTACCTGTCCAGGTCAGAACCTGACCATTGCTGGGTGCTGTGGTTACTGTATCTACGTCGGCCAATGCATTGATACTGGCTGCACCAATTCTTGCATCTGCACGAGCATCTGCACGAGTATTGGTAAAGTATAAGTTGCTGCCTTCTGTGATATAACTTGTGCTGGCGCGATACTTGATGACACCAGTGCTGTCGTCATAACTGATCAAACTGCTGATGCTTGAATCAGCAGTTGAACTCAATGCAGATCTTGCACGAGCCTGTGTAAAGTATTGGTTGGTTCCTTCGTTGACGTCGCTGGTTGTTACACCGCTGAGTGCAGTAGTGATGCTGACATTGCCTGATCCGTCAAAACTTGTGAGGCCTGTTACTTTACCTGTTAAACTAATTGTTCTTGCTGTGGTCAGTCGATTGGCCTTGTTTGACAAATCAACTTCAAAGTCGTATCCTGATTGAGTGGTTGAACCCAGTCCATAGATCTGAACACTACCTGTGGTTCCATTGACAGTATAACTGTCGCCTTGTGGACCCTGTGAACCTGTGGCACCTGTGGCGCCAGTGGGGCCTGTGGGACCTGCAGGGCCTGTGCTACCTTGTGGTCCCACAACATAACCAGCGTTGATCACAACACCATCAGTGAGTGTAATTTGTAAGTTGCCGTCGCTGTCAACAGTGACACCTGAATCAGCAATACTACGACCTGCTGGACCTTGAACACCCTGTGGGCCTTGAGGGCCAGTTGCTTGACCTGCTTGAATGCTGTTACCGTCATCAAGTGTTAAGATTAAGTTGCCAGCACCGTCAATGACTGCGGTAGCCACTGACACACCTTGCGGGCCTGTGGGGCCTGTGGGACCAGCCACACCCTGTGGACCTTGCGGACCCACTGAACTGCCAGCATTTACTGTGCTGCCGTCAGTTAATGTGATTACAAGTTGACCACTTCCGTTGACCACTGCGCCAGATACGCCAATGCCTTGTGCGCCAGTGTCACCCTGCGGACCCTGTGGGCCAGTTGCGCCTGTGGCACCAGTTGGTCCCACCACATTACCTGCTGTGATTGTGCTGCCGTCTTGCTTGGTCAATACCAATTGACCGCTGCCGTTTACTGTGGCAGAACTGACGCCGGACACATTGCCTGCATCAATCACTGTGCCGTTACTGAGTGTTACCAGCAATCTACCTGCCACGCTAACAGTGGCAGATGTGATAGTGAGACCATCAGCACCAGCAGGACCTGTGGCACCAGCAGGACCTTGTGGACCTGTTGAACCTGAATTGTTAACAGGAACCCATTGACTACCATCGTAGCCTAGAAGTTGTCCTGTGGTAACAGTTGATGTGTCTACATCCAACAAATCATCTAAATTAGAAGTTGTTGGTGGCAATGAACTGATACTGGTTGCAATTTTTGTGTCAACATAGCCTTTGGTGGCAGCATCTAAGTTGTTGACAGGAGCACCTGACAATGTCAATGCACCAGTCATTGTGCCGCCAGCAATGTTTAATTTGCCAGCCAATGCTGTTGTGATAGTAGATGCAAAGTTTGCATCTCCGCCCAAGGCTGATTGTAATTCGTTTAATGTGTCAAGGATGGCAGGAGCACCATTTACCAAGTTAGTCACTTGACCTTGCACATAAGTTTGTGTGGCATAGCCATTGTTAGACAAGTATGTGCCAACATCTGCTAGTGTAATACCACTGCCGCCGGATCCGCCACCCACAGCAGAAATTACGCCATTACTGTCAATTAGGATTGTTGTTCCATCAACCTTTACGCCACCAAGAGTGGTTGTTGATGCTGTGGGCAGAGTATATGAACTGCCCCCGTTGGCAATGGTTACGTTTGCTGTGCCATTATCAACTGTTACAGTGGCTCCGCTTACAAAGTTGATACTGGTGAAATTTCCTCGATTTGAAGTATTTTCATAAACTGAAATACTGTCAAGTCCGCCTGTGATTGTGGCTACATTGTCACTGACACTGACGTTGGGTCCAACAAAGTTCAGGGTGGTTGCTGAACCACGTGCTGTGTCATTTTCTTTGACGATTACGCCTGCGCCACTGCCGCCGCCGTTGGTAGCACCAGCCAAACTGAGAACCAATTTGCCTGTTGTGTCATCATAGGTGGCTTGTAGGCCAATGTTGATATCGTTGCCTACTTCAATTTGATCGGCAACAATGTCTTGAACATCTTCTTCAGTGAGTCCGCCGCCACTTCCTGTGCCACCCTGTAGTTGTCCTCCTGAAGATGCGTTAATCGCCATGTTAGTATTTCTCCTGTTATAAACTTAGAACTACTCGTTCACAGTTTCCTAAATCTGTTACGGGCAAGCCTAAATGACTTCTTTGTATCCTTGCCCTCAAATACACAAAATTACCCACAATGTTGAAAGTTTCAATTCTAGTTGATGGCTCCTCAAAGTCATAGTGAGTTAAGTTTGACAGCCCAATGGGGAACCAGTCTGATTCGGTGGGCTTATCGCTTACGGAAGCCTCAATGAAGACTCTTCCGCGGAAATTCTTTACATAAAAAGCAACAGTTTGCATGCCATCAGCAAAGCCGTAGTAGCCGTCAGCACGAGTGGCGCCGCCAGTCTGATCTAGGTTGCCGTTGCCAACCATCATATTTGTATTTCTAATGCTCATCTTTACTCCTTGACAACTTCAACTACCACGTCATTGCCCACAAGTTCTTGAACAACTTGCTCTAAACCAGCAACAACTTCGGCACCAGCAATACCTGCAATTTCTTTTTCGCTGTCTTTGTGAAGTTTACTAAGTTTGATAACGATGAGTTCTTCTTGGATTTTAGCCATTAAAAAACCTCCGACACTATTTAGCGGAGGTTGGGTTTATTGGGCCAGAGTTAAGTTATGGTTTTCGCTGTCGTTCAAACCTATCAATCCAGTCGCCAACTTGCAATTTTAGCATGATTGCATCTTCGTTGTCTGACAGGTAAAGATAGAAAGGTTGTCCCACTGGATACAGTTGTTTGGCTGTTTTATCAGATAACAGGGTTTTTAATTGTCCACCAGCATACCAGGCTTCGGCGTCCATTTGATCTACTGCATCACGCATTGCATTGAGTCCATGCAGTTTGAAATCTTGTGTGTATAAAATCCTAGCCCGAACAGGATACTTTTTATACCATGGGTCATTGCGAATTACATCAAAGACATGGTTTTCCATCAATGCCAGGGCCTGCTCGTTTTCAGGAGCCCAGACTTCGAGAATTAGGCTGTTCCACGTGTCAACAATGTTGTCAACTTCATCTTTTGTTTTGACAAAAACGCTAATTGTAACTTCATTGCGTAGACCAGAATCTGGATGGTGTTTTTTAAACCATCGCATAAACTGAGATTTCCACGCATAAGTGTCATCGTCATCTTTCTTGGTAAAGCGATGTTTGTATGCGTGGCCTCTGTCAGAGTCCTTGCCTAGAATTACCTTGTAAGGCCATTTCTTCCAAAATAGTCGCTGTGAAACACGCTTTTTCATGACACTACCAGTTGATCATTTACGATATCAATAACGTGGCTGTTCTTGCCATCACGAATAATTGCTTTGGCAATTGGAAGTCTAACCTGTTCATTGATCAAACGTTTCATGGGTCTTGCACCCATGGTATCAGAAAACCCGTGGTCAGCAATGTAGTTTAACACCGCATCAGTGTAGACAATGGTCTGATTTTGTTCTTGCAGTTGATCACGAATCTGCTTCATGAATTTGTCGGCGATGCGATTTACAACGGTGCGATCAAGCCTGTTAAATTTGACCACAGCATCCAAACGATTGCGGAATTCGGGTGCAAAGAAGCGTTTGACTGCTTCGTCGCTGGCGCTTTCGTTGAAGCCACCACCAAAGCCAATGGTCTGCTTTTCTGCATCCACAGCGCCAAGGTTACTGGTCATGATAACAAAGGCGTTACGAGCACTGGCCTGTTTGTTGTCACTGCCAGTGACAATACCATTGTCCATAAGACCCAACAGCACTTGAATCACATCAGGGTGTGCTTTTTCAACTTCGTCAAACAACAGCACACAGTTAGGCGCACGTTCTAGTTCATTGATCAGTTTACCTGATCCTGCTTTGCCTTCACCGTAGCCAACATAACCTGGAGGACTACCAATCAAACTGGCAATCTTGTGTGGCTCTCGATATTCGCTCATGTCAAAACGAACCAATTCCATGCCCAAGCCTTGTGCCAATTGCTGTGCCAGTTCTGTTTTACCAGTGCCTGTTGGACCAACAAACAAGAAGTTGGCCATTGGACGGTTGATTTCTTTGAGTCCAGACTTGGCAATGTAGACCATGTTCATGAGTCGTTCAATGGCTTCGTCTTGCCCAAACACATTGGTTCTCATGCGGCTTTCTAGTTCTGTGACAGCCACACCCTTTTGTTCGCCCAACTGCTCAATTGGAATACGAGTCAAGTCAGAGATCTCTTTGCGGATGTTTTCTTTGCTGAGGATTAAACCTTCTTTGTTTTCTAGGACTCGCATATGAGCCATGGCGCTGTCAATGATGTCAATGGCCTTGTCGGGCAATTTCTTGTCCAGCATGTATTTCATTGACAAGTCAATGGCCAAATCAATGGTATCTTCGGGGACTTCAATGCTGTGATATTTGCTATAGACAGGCATTACCTGTCGAAGCATGTTTCGAGTTTCTTCAACTGTGGGTTCATTGATGTCAATTTTGGTAAAGCGACGTAGTAGGGCACGATCCTTTTCAAAGTTCTCACGGAACTCTTCGTAGGTTGTGCTACCAATACAACGCAGTTTGCCTTTTTCCAAGGATGGCTTCAGCAAGTTGGCCACATCCATGCTGCCTTGGCCGCCGGCGCCTGCACCCATAATCATGTGAATTTCGTCAATGAATAAGATAGCATCATCACGTTCTTCCAGTGCTTCGAGAACATGTTGCATACGCTCTTCGAAATCACCACGATAACGTGTGCCAGCCAATAACTTGCCCATATCTAAACTGTAGATAGTTTTATTCTTTAACACATTGGGCACTTGATTTTTACTGATGGCCACAGCAAGCCCTTCGACAATGGCAGTCTTACCTACACCAGGTTCACCAACCATGATGGCATTGTTTTTCTTCTTGCGAGTAAGTGTCTGCGCTAAACGGAACACTTCGCGCTCGCGACCAATTAAAGGATCTATCAGTTGCTTTTCTGCGCTTTTGATCAGGTTGGTGGTGTATTTTCCAAGAATTTTTTCGCTGTCGCGCTTTTTGGCAGTCTTGCTTTCTTTGCTACGACCATCTTTGATTTTGGTCACATAAGCAATCAGTGTGTCTTTGCTGACACCATTCTTTGCCAAGAAAAAGTTGGCGTGTGCATTTTTTTCACTGGTGATCGAAATCAACAGATCCAGCGGTTCCATGTGACCGCGACCAGTAAAAATAGCCTGTGTATAGGCACGATTAAAACAGCGTTCTAGTGTTGCAGTTTTCCTTGGTTTAGCAATACCTTCAACACGAATTTCTTCTTGTTCTCGTAACCAAAGATCCATTTCTTCTTTGAGCGCACGAACATCTACTTGCAGATCACTGAGAATGTCAGCAATGTCCTCTTCATCGAGCATTACACGAAGAATGTGTTCCAGTGTAACATATTCATGTTCTCTGTTCAAGGCTTCCTGAAATGCCTTGGCCACTACTTCGTTAATCCTAGAATTATTATCTTGTTCACTCATGCTTGTTGCTTTACCTTTTTTTGAATTTTACGCATTTGTTTTTGCTGTCGCTCTCGAGCCATTTTCAGTGACAGTCCTGACGAACGCTCAACAAATAAACCACCATCCAAATGATCTAATTCGTGTAGATAGCATCTTGCTAACAGTCCTTCAAATCGTTGTTCAACCCAAGAGCCGTCCAGCGTTTGATAACGTGCCTGGACCCATTCGGGCCTGCTGATATTTAACCACAGTCCTGGGAAGGATAAACAGCCTTCTTTGGCACGGACTTCTGCGCCTGTTTCCACAACTTCAGGATTTATACACACATAATGCGGTCCTTGCTGTGGTCCCATAACGAACATTCGTTGAGCGATGCCCACTTGCGGTGCCGCAAGGCCAATACCAGCATTGCTCCACATGATCAAAAACATGTCGTGAACCAATGACTTAAGAGCCTCAGGGTTTTCAACTCTGGGCATAGATAATTTTAGGATCGGATGATCTTCTTGAACTAATTCTAGCATTTGGTTAGTATAGCATTTAGTTTATAAAAGGTCAATGAGCGGCTTATTCAAATCTTCAGGTGACAATTTTGGAATAGTCACAAAGATTTTCAAGTAAGCATCACCTACTGTATTTTTTTGAAACTTTTTAAGTCCTCGGCCTTTTAGTCTCAGTTTTGAACCAGGCTGTGATCCAGCAGGAACAGAAACTTTTATATCGTTGCCATTGATGTCAGTGACAATGTATTCTTCGCCTACCATAGCGTCCTTTAACGAAATAATTAAGTCGCCTTCGATGTCTTGTGTTCTAAAGTCAGCCCTCCAAAATTTGTGCGGTTGAACTTCTAATTCACAGTAAAGATCACCGGGAGGACCTGGTATCAGTTGACCACCATCTCCAGCATAGCGTATTCTAATACCGTGAAAACTGCCTGGCGGAAAATCGATGGTTTTGTTTCGTTGGCCTTGTCTTGGTAATAGAAACTGTATGTTTCGGGTAAAGCCCTGATTGGCTTCTTCCAGTGT